>Ga0160496_1000042_pt1 | contig 185302 bp, 173 predicted proteins | sample DIDPMG_2_FD_108231 | JGI IMG/M metagenome (GOLD analysis project Ga0160496, IMG submission 108231) | Enriched soil microbial communities from UW Madison campus, WI, USA - DID2937_E24_FP MG | ecosystem: Environmental > Terrestrial > Soil > Grasslands | place: USA: Madison, Wisconsin | collected...
GCCCGCGACCCGCTTTGCCAAGGATCAGCTCAAGGCCATCATCGAGCGTATCGAGCGGCTGGAAGAAGAGAAGAAGGCCATCTCCGACGACATCCGCGATGTCTATGCCGAGGCCAAGGGCAACGGCTACGACGTCAAGGCGCTGCGCACCATCGTGCGGATGCGCAAGCAGGACGCCAACGAACGCGCCGAGCAGGAAACCATTCTGGAGACGTATCTCCAGGCGCTGGGGATGCTCTGAGCTAACCCACTTCTTTTAAAGACAAGGGGCGACGCGCGGATCAACTCTGCGCGTGAGCAATGCTCACAACGTTAGCTTCAGGAAATTCTAACGCAGCGCGGCGGTCTGGAAGGTCACCGTCGGGACGGTGGCGACGGCCGCGCCGGTGAAGCGGTCGCAGACCATGCCGGGCTGCGGGTCGCTGGAGAAATTCGCCGCGACGGTGGTTTGCGGCTTGACGAAGTGAACCCGCATCGCCGTCATGTCCGGCTCGCCGAACACGGTCGAGGACATCGCCGTGGTTGCGCTCGGCGACAGGATCATCGCGCGCATCCAGACGGTGTCGCCCTTGGCGGCGGACGCCAGCCGCGTCGAGACCGTGATCCGGCCATCGCGGCCCTGATGGCCTTTCGCCACCACCGTGGTCACATCGTTGACCGACATCGCATTGTGCTTGGCTGGGCGATGCCGCAGATGGCGTGGAATCGGCGCGCTGGCGGCGACGATGTGGGCGCGATCGAGCGGCGAGGGTACCGGCGCGAAGGCGAGAGCATGGAAAGCATGGTCGATGCTGGCGGTCGGCTGCGGATCGACGGCGTTGGAGAGTGCCTGCCGCGCGCTGATGGCGGCGACCTGCGCCGGCGTCGCCTGCTTCGGCTTGGTCGGCGGCGTATCGCCCCAGAAGCCGCGTGAATTGATGATGTCGGCCGGCGTCCTGAATTTAGGCTCGGTGCTGGCGGCCGCTTCCTGCCTGACGGATGCAGGAGTCGGGATGACATTGTCCGCCGAGGCGACTTGATAGCTGGCTGGAATGGTGGGCTTGGCGCGTGGCAGCGGCACCGGTTCGGCCGGCATGGCTGCTGCGGTTACGACAGGAGCGGTCGTGGGTTGAACCGTGGGAGCCCGATCGGAAGATGCGTTGTTCGCCGGTGCCTCGTCGTCCTCGTCGCTGGACTTCGATTTGAATAGCGATGCGAGCAGGCTCTTGGGCTTCTCGAACGAGAAACTGTCGTCGCCCTTGCCGCGCTTCTGGACGTCAGCCAGCGCCAGTTGATAGCCGGCCAGCGGCTTGCCGTCGGACGGCACATGCACGGTGCGGCCATTGGGGAAAACCCGGACCAACTGGTCGTGGGTCATGCGCGGCCAGTGGCGGATGTTGCCGGTGTCGAGGTGGACGAACGGCGATCCGGAGGTCGGGTAGAAACCGACGCCGCCGCGTTGCAGGCGAAGGCCGGCAAAACGAATCTGCTCCAGCGGCACGCCGGGAATGAAGAAGTCCATGGCGCGGCCGAGCATGTGCTGGCTGTGGCGCGCGACACCGGTGTGGGCCGAGCGGCGGCGAAGCATGGAATTGGTGGCGGGCGAGCGGTAGGACGAGATGATCTGGATCGGCTTCTTGCCGTCAACGTCGCGATAGACTTCCCACAAAATGTCGAACAGGTGGGGGTCCATCGTGGTCTGCGCCTGGTTGCGCCAGTCGCGCAGGAAGTGATTGAGCCGCTTGAGCGCAGCCTCGTCGTAACGGCCGTTGCGCTTGTAGGTGATGGTCAGGTCTTCGCCGGAATGGGTGTGGTGGAACGACAGCGTGCGGGTTTCGCGCGACGCGGTGGCGTCATGGACCGAGCCGGCGCCGGCGAGAAGCAGCAGCGACGTCAGGCCGACGCCGTAACCGGCGCGCGACAGGGTCAGCGATTTGAAAACGCGTGCGAAACCGACCGGCACGAATGAGCCCACCCAGAGGACGTTCAGTCAAAACCCCTTCGCAACCCCATGCAGCGAAAGAGGGATAACGAGGCTTAAATCAGGAGGGTTAATCGAGATTTACCCCCAATTCGGATTGAAGAAAGAAACCTAGCCTATCGAGTATGGCAAAAAATAGCCCTCGACCGGTGGCGGGGAGGGCAATGGTTAACGGAAAGGGCTCCGTCGCTGTGACGGAGCCCTTTGATTTTGCAGATAAATTTTGTTTAAACGGAGCGGGTTCGGCCTAGCGGTAAATTCTTCGGCGCTGGCCGTACTCGGCGGCCGGCGGCGGGGCCTGGGTCGGAATGCCGAACAGCCGCTCGAAAAAGTTCGGCCCGCTGTCATGGCCGAAACCGCCACGGTCGTTGACCGCGATCGGAAGCTGGGCCCGAGGCCGCGAATAGTTCGGCTGGGCGTGGGCGACGACGGCTTCGAGATTCTTGTTCTTGGCGTTGCGCAGCAGCGCCTGCATCGCGGCGTCGCGGCCGTAGATGTCGCGACGGATTTGCAGGTGGCCGGTGCCGTCAACGAACGCGGTCTGATAGGTGAGGTTGACCGGGATCGGCGTCGGGAAGTTGATGTTTCGCTCGCTGTTGCCATACATCGCGCGAATTTTCTCCGGCGTGTAGTGCTCGTTCGGCATCGCGATGTTCAGCAGAATGGCAGCGTACTGGTCCGGGTTCTGCACCCGCATGCAGCCGTGGCTGAAGGCGCGGACGTCACGCGAGAACAGGTTCTTGTCCGGCGTGTCGTGCTGATACACTAGGAACTTGTTCGGGAAGTTGAAACGAATGCGGCCAAGGGCATTGCGCTCACCCGGCGGCTGCGAAATGTGGATGGTGCCGTCGCGGTTTTGTTGCAGCTTCAGCCCCATGCGGTCGAGCACGGTCGGGTCCTGCTGCAAGGCCGGCAGGTATTCGTTGTTGATGATCGACGGCGGCACGTTCCAGGTCGGATTGACCGTGATGTATTTCATCGTCTCGGTCAGAAGCGGCGTCGCATGCTTGCCCGGCTTGCCGACCACCACGCGGGTCTTCCAGACTTCGCCACCGTTGTGCATCACCTTCAGCGTGAAATCGGGAATGTTGAGGATGGCGTAGGCGTTACCGAGCGACGGTGCACCGAGCTGGCGCGGCAGCCAGCGCCAGCGCTCCATATTGACGATGACGGTATCGATCTCGCGATCGCGCTTCGGGCTGTTGATGGCTTGAATCGTGCGGTTGCCGAGAATGCCGTCGGCATGCAGGCCGTTCTGTGCCTGGAATTTACGAACGGCGGCCGCCACGGCCGCATCGTAATGCGTATCGTCGGGATTTTCCGTGACGCCCAGTTTGGCGCGCAGTTGCGGGACACGCGGATCGTCCATGGCCACCGCGTTCTTGCCAACCAGCTTCAGCGTCGGGCCTTCGGCGATCACCGTCACCGGACCTTCGGACTGGCCGCGCAGCTCGGCGAGTTTGGCGCGCAGTTCCTTATAGAGTTTCTGCGGCGGGTTGTAGGCTTGCAGCGCGGCGGATGCGTCCTTCGCCGTCGAGATGTTGGCCAGTACCTCGTTCGGGTCGACCGGATGTTCGGGATACTGGATGTCGGCGCTGACCTGCGACCAGTGCATCTGGCCGCTCTGCGCCTGGCGTGCGTAGTCCAACATGCTGGCGGTCAGCTTGAGGTCGGCCTCCGCAAGCGCATCGGGACCGGTCGCTGCGCCGAAATTGGGCACTGGATATTCGTCCGGGTTGAGGCCGTCGGCGGCGGCATCGTTGAGACGCGATACGACGCTCTTGGCGCGCGTGGTGAGGGCGCCGCCCTCGGTCCACAGCGGAGCGTAATCGCGCGCGGCGTAGAACTTCTCGACGGCGGCGCGTTCGTTCTTGCGGTCGAAAAACTTGGTGGCCTGGGTTTGCAGCGTGTCGCGGAGCTTGTCGGCGACCGGCTGGTCGGCCGGCGCGACCTTGCTCGCGGTCTTCGCAGGCTCCTGAGTGGCGGGAGCGGCAGCCGGCTCGTTACCCTGCTGGGCAGCGGTGTCGGACGGCACCGGCGTCGTCACGCTGGCGGCCGGCGCGGTCGCAGGCGTGGTACTCGCGGTGGTCTCGGTCTTGTCGGCCGATGCGGGTGCGGCGACTGTGCTGGGCGTCGGATTTGACGGTGTCGCGGAGATATCGGCGGCGGTCGGCGGCGGCACGATGCTGGTGTCGGGCACGGGAACCGCGGCATCGATCGCCAATTCCGCGGCGTTGTTTTGCGTCGGTGTGGTCTGGGCGAATGCGCTTGAGGTCGAAACCGTCAGGAATGTCGCCGCCACGGCCATCAGAACGCGGTCAAATCCACCTCGGCTCATTGCATGTCGGCCAGTCGAGTCCTTCCGCATTCCTCTAACCTTTCGCTCTATCTCTCGGCGAAACTGTTCAACGTTAGAACAGCTCTGCTCTCAAGTGCGTGCAGCGTGTCACGGCACCTTTGCCAAAGTGTCAACGTCGTCGGCTCGCGCCGCTCCACGCCATCACTTTGACTGTCCGCAACATAACACTGCGGGTGGAAGCGCGGTTCCTTGCATATGGTTCCGCGAACAAAAGCCCGCGAAATACAGCATCGCACGGGCACGCCACGATTCATCCGCAGAATACACGCATGGCGCTCAAGCAACCAGCATGACACCGAATGGTTCACGACAAACTGACCGGGAAACCGATCGTTTGCAATGTGCGCCATGGCCGGCTGGTCGCTTTTGCGTGTGTATGTCACCGGACCGCAACGGTTCAATCAACATCCAACGTTTGTCAGATGCCAACCGTGTGTGACATCCGTGCCACGTTTTGGATTTACGGCGTTGCGGATCGTTTCATTGATTCTTGTCGGACGATTCCATCGCGCTGTCGGCGGCTGCGTCGTCGAGTTTCCGATATAACGTCGATCGCCCAATCTTCAGCCGTCGCGCCACCTCGGACATTTGGCCGCGATAGTGCGAGATTGCGAAACGGATGACTTCGTTCTCGATTTCTTCCAGCGGGCGCATCTCGCCGGCATCCGTCAGCATGGCGAGAGAACCGTTCGGTAGCGGAGCAATGGGTATGTCGTTACCTGCCAATTCCGGCGCAGCCGAATGAAAAGCTGGTTCGATCGTCAGCGGTTCCTCCGAATAATCGAGAGTATCGAGCAGCGGTGCGGCCAGTTGGGGAAAATCCGCGAGTCCGAGTTGATCGGTCTCGCTCAGCACTACGGCGCGGTAGATCGTGTTTTCCAGTTGCCGGATATTGCCGGGCCAGTCGAGTTGAGTCAGCCGGGTCATGGCTTCGCCGCTGACGCCAGTAATGACGCGATTTTCCTCGGCGCAGAACCGCGCCAGGAAGTGTCGCACCAGATGTGCAATGTCCTCGCGCCGGCTGCGCAGCGGCGGCACGGTAAACGGCAGCACATGCAGGCGGTAGAACAGATCCTCCCGGAAATGGCCGGCTTTGACCTGATCGAGCAGTTTGCGGTTGGTCGCCGAGATGATCCGCACGTCGACCTTGACCGGGCGGCGGCCTCCGACGGCCTCTACGGTGCCTTCCTGCAAGGCGCGCAACAGCTTTACCTGAGCGTTGAGCGGCAATTCGCTGACTTCATCGAGAAATAGCGTGCCGCCGGAGGCTTCGACGAATTTGCCGGTGTGGCGCTCGGTGGCGCCGGTGAACGCGCCTTTCTCGTGGCCGAACAAGATCGATTCCACCAGATTATCCGGGATCGCGCCGCAGTTGACCGCAATGAAAGGCTTGCTGGCGCGTTCACCGCTGCCGTGGATGGCGCGGGCCATCAATTCCTTGCCGACGCCGGATTCGCCTTCGATCAGCACCGGGATGGTCGAGGCGGCCGCCTTGCGCGCTGTGCGCAGCACGGCGGCCATGGCCTCGTTGCGGGTGACGATATCGGCGAAGGTCAGTTTGCCTTCGCGGCTGTGCCTGATGCGTTGCAGTTCGCCCTTCAGCGCGCTGGTGTTAAGCGCGTTGCGCAAGGACACATGCAAGCGTTCGGCGCCGACCGGCTTGACCACGAAATCGTGGGCACCGGCGCGCATCGCCGAGACCACGTTGTCGATGCCGCCATGGGCGGTCTGGACGATGACGGGAGTATTCAAGCCAGCCTCGCGCATGCCGCTGAGGACGCCCATGCCGTCGAGGCCGGGCATCACCAAATCGAGCACCACGGCGTCGATCGGGGTTGCGTCCGGATCTGTCAGCCGCGCCAGCGCGGCGTCGCCTGAGTCGACCACCACGGCCTCGTAGCCGCCCCGCTGCACCATGTTTTCTACGAGACGGCGCTGCACGGCGTCGTCGTCGGCGATCAAAATGGTTGCAGCCATGGTACTCCCCGCACGGAACAATTATGTGTTTCGAATCGGGGCACTCTCACCGATGCCGATTAACGGGCTCTTAAGAATTGTCATCAGGATGCCGCTTCTTCGTGCCGTCTTGCGAGACAGTTACAAAAAAGCCAACCTCCGGATTCGACACACCTGACGGATTGAATTTCATGGCCTCGCGTTCCTCCTCGACCCTCCGCAAACCAGCTTCCCGGCGCGCCACGAGCGCGGCGAAGTCACGGCCCGCGAAAGCCAAAAGCGCGTCCAAGGCCGCGCCGTCGAAGACTTCAGCGAAGGCCAAGAGCAAAGCCGAGGCCGCGTCGGGACTCGGCAAGCTGCCGGAATGGAATCTGACCGATCTCTATGCCGGAATCGATGCGCCGGAGGTGGCGCGCGATCTCGACGCTCTCGACAAGGACTGCGCGGTCTTCGCCAGTGACTACAGGGGCAGGTTGGCTGAGGAAACCGCACGGCCGGACGGCGGCAAGTGGCTCGCGGAAGCGGTGCGCCGTTACGAGGCGATCGATGATCTCGCCGGCCGGCTCGGCTCCTACGCCGGACTGATTCACGCCGGCGACAGTGTCGATCCGGCGATCTCGAAATTCTACGGCGACGTCTCGGAGCGGCTCACCGCCGCGTCGGTCAACCTGTTGTTCTTCGCGCTGGAGTTGAACCGCATCGACGATGCGGTGATCGAACAGGCGATGCAGGCCCCCGAACTGGCGCATTATCGGCCGTGGATCGAGGACAGCCGCAAGGACAAGCCCTATCAGCTCGAGGACCGCGTCGAGCAACTCTTCCACGAGAAGTCGGTCAGCGGTTACGCGGCGTGGAACAGGCTGTTCGACCAGACCATCTCATCGCTGCGCTTCAAGGTCGGCGGCAAGGAACTGGCGATCGAGCCGACGCTGAGTCTGTTGCAGGACCGCTCGCCCGAGAAGCGCAAGGCGGCGGGGCAAGCGCTGGCCAAGACCTTCAAGGCCAATGAGCGGACTTTCGCGCTGATTACAAATACCCTCGCCAAGGACAAGGAAATCGCCGACCGCTGGCGCGGCTTCAAGGATGTCGCGGATTCGCGGCATCTCGCCAACCGCGTCGAAGGCGAGGTGGTCAATGCGCTGGTGGCCTCGGTGCGCGCCGCCTATCCGCGGCTGTCGCATCGTTATTACGCGCTCAAGGCCGGCTGGTTCAAAAAGAAGAAGCTGGCGCACTGGGATCGCAACGCGCCGCTGCCGTTCGCCGCGACCGGCCGTATCTCGTGGCCCGATGCGCGCAAGACGGTGCTGACCGCCTATGGCGCGTTCTCGCCGGAGATGGCGCGGATCGCCGAACGCTTCTTCGACGATCGCTGGATCGATGCGCCGGTGCGTCCCGGCAAGGCGCCGGGCGCATTCTCGCACCCGACCACGCCGTCTGCGCATCCCTACGTGCTGATGAATTATCAGGGCAAGCCACGCGACGTGATGACACTGGCGCACGAACTCGGCCACGGCGTGCATCAGGTGCTGGCGGCGAAGAACGGCGCGCTGATGGCGCCGACGCCACTGACATTGGCCGAGACCGCCAGCGTGTTCGGCGAAATGCTCACCTTCAAGCGGCTGCTCGGCCAAACCAAGGACGCCAAGCAGCGGCAGGCGCTGCTCGCCGGCAAGGTCGAGGATATGATCAACACGGTGGTGCGCCAGATCGCGTTCTATTCGTTCGAGCGCGCCGTGCATACCGAACGCAAGAACGGCGAACTGACCGCCGAGCGGCTCGGGCAACTCTGGCTCGGCGTGCAGGGCGAAAGTCTCGGTCCGGCGATCGAGATCAAGCCGGGCTACGAGAATTTCTGGATGTACATCCCGCATTTCATCCATTCGCCGTTCTACGTCTATGCCTATGCGTTCGGCGATTGCCTGGTGAACTCGCTTTATGCCGTCTACGAGAATGCCGCCGAAGGCTTCGCCGGTCGCTATTTGGATATGCTTTCGGCTGGCGGCACCAAGCATTATTCCGAACTGCTCAAGCCGTTCGGCCTCGATGCCCGCGACCCGAAATTCTGGGACGGTGGCCTCTCGGTCATCGCCGGGATGATCGACGAACTGGAGGCGATGGGATAATCGCCGGGTTCAAACCGGACATCCCATCGCCCCCACGACCGGTCCACACAACGTTACCCGTTGCATGACACGCCCCTGTACGGAGGTCCGTCTTGCGTGGGTATGCGGGGCTGGAGAAAATCCTGCCACGATGGGGACGAGGCGGATGGCAAAAGCCATGGAATTGGGCGCAACTTGTGCCGGACGGATGGCCGCCGTTGCTCTCCCATGCCGATTGCGCTAATGGCAACGCAATTGTCGAATTGGACTGGAGGGATCAATGTCCGACCATAGCGAAGTAGCCTACTCAACTGCCGACGGCAACGATTACGCCGAACACGAAGCGACCTATAATTTCTTCATCGGGTTGGTAAAGTACGGAACGATCGCCGTCGTTATCGTCCTGATCCTGATGGCAATCTTCCTGGTCTGACGGCATTTGGGCGCTGCCAATGTGGGCCAGCGCCGCCGTTTATTTCACCTAATGCATCGCGTGTCGCCGGAGGCTTTATGAAGATTGGTGTGGCGAAGGAGATCGACGCGGCAGAGCCGCGCGTCGGGGCGACGCCGGACACGGTGAAAAAGTTCAAGGCATTGGGCGCGGAAGTCGCGGTCGAGCCGGGCGCCGGACTTAAATCCGGTCTTCTGGATTCCGACTACGAAGCGGCCGGCGCCGCGATCAGCGCCGATGCGGTCAAGGACGCCGACATCGTCGTCAAGGTGAAGCGCCCGGAAACCAGCGAAGTCACGCGCTACAAGAAGGGCGCGCTGGTCGTCGCCATCATGGATCCCTATGGCAACGACGCCGCGCTGAAGACGATGGCGGATGCAGGCGTCGCCGCGTTCGCGATGGAATTGATGCCGCGTATCACGCGCGCGCAGGTGATGGACGTGCTGTCGTCGCAGGCCAACCTCGCCGGCTATCGCGCGGTGATCGAGGCGGCGGAAGCCTTCGGCCGCGCCTTCCCGATGATGATGACGGCGGCCGGCACCGTGCCCGCAGCAAAAGTGTTCGTGATGGGCGTCGGCGTTGCCGGCTTGCAGGCAATCGCCACCGCCAAGCGTCTCGGCGCGGTGGTGACCGCGACCGACGTGCGGCCTGTGGTCAAGGAGCAGGTCGAATCGCTTGGCGCCAAGTTCCTCGCGGTCGAGGACGAGGAGTTCAAGAACGCGCAGACGGCGGGCGGCTACGCCAAGGAAATGTCCAAGGAGTATCAGGCCAAGCAGGCCGCGCTCACCGCCGAGCACATCAAGAAGCAGGACATCGTCATCACCACGGCGTTGATCCCGGGGCGTCCCGCGCCGCGGCTGGTCTCGGCCGACATGGTGAAGTCGATGAAGCCCGGTTCGGTGCTGGTCGATCTCGCGGTCGAACGCGGTGGCAACGTCGAGGGTGTCGTCAGTGGCCAGACTACCGAGGTCGATAGCGTCAAGATCGTCGGTATTCCGAACCTCGCCGGGCGGGTCGCGGCGTCCGCCTCGAGCCTCTACTCCAAGAACCTGCTGTCGTTTATCGAAACCATGATCGACAAGTCGACCAAGGCGCTCGCCGTCAACTGGGATGACGAACTGGTCAAGGCGACGGCGTTGACGAAAGACGGCGCGGTCATCCATCCGAACTTCCAGCCGAAAGCATAGGGGCTCAAGCCATGCACGCCATTGAGATGGTCGATCCGTTCGTTTTCCGTTTGTCGATCTTCGTGCTCGCGGTGTTTGTCGGCTACTTCGTGGTGTGGTCGGTGACACCCGCGCTGCACACGCCGCTGATGAGCGTGACCAACGCGATTTCCTCGGTGATCATCGTCGGCGCGCTGCTCGCGGTAGGCGTAGCGCTGGTCGGCAACGATGGCGGCTCGTTGTGGGCGCGCGGCTTCGGCTTCATCGCTCTGATCTTCGCATCGGTGAATATCTTCGGCGGCTTCCTGGTCACCCAGCGTATGCTGGCGATGTACAAGAAAAAGCAGAAGTGAACGGCGTGCACCTCAAGGTGGCGATGACAACGGGGGCATGAGATGAACGCCAATCTGTCAGCATTATTGTATCTCGTCGCAGGTGTGCTGTTCATCCTGTCGCTGCGCGGGCTGTCGAGTCCGGCGTCGAGCCGTCAGGGCAACCTGCTCGGCATGATCGGTATGGTGATCGCGATCCTCACCACGCTGGCGGCGCATCCGCCGGCGGACGGTCTGGCATGGCTGCTGGTGGTGCTCGGCATCGCCATCGGCGGCGGCATCGGCGCGCTGATCGCGCGGCGGGTGCCGATGACGGCGATGCCCGAATTGGTCGCGGCCTTCCACTCGCTGGTCGGCATGGCGGCGGTGCTGGTGGCGGCGGGCGCATTCTACGCGCCGGAAGCCTTTGGCATCGGCACGCCGGGCCATATTCACGGCGCGAGCCTCGTCGAAATGTCGCTCGGCGTCGCCATCGGCGCGCTGACCTTCACCGGTTCGGTGATTGCGTTCCTGAAACTGTCGGGTCGCATGTCGGGTGCGCCGATCATTCTGCCGGCGCGGCACATCATCAATATCGTGCTCGGCCTGGCGCTGATCTTCTTCATCTACGGGCTGGTGCATTCCGGCTCGGCGCTGGACTTCTGGCTGATCACCGTGATCGCGCTGGTGCTCGGCGCGTTGCTGATCATCCCGATCGGCGGCGCCGACATGCCGGTGGTGATTTCGATGCTCAACTCCTACTCGGGCTGGGCGGCGGCAGGCATCGGCTTCACTTTGGGCAATTCGGCGCTGATCATCACCGGCGCACTGGTCGGTTCGTCGGGAGCGATCCTGTCCTACATCATGTGCCATGCGATGAACCGCTCGTTCATTTCGGTGATCCTCGGCGGCTTCGGCGGCGAGACCGCCGCGGCCGGCGGCGGTGGTGGCGGCGAGGTTAAGCCGGTCAAGCTTGGCTCAGCTGACGATGCGGCCTTCATCATGAAGAACGCGCAGAAGGTGATCATTGTGCCGGGCTACGGCATGGCTGTGGCGCAGGCGCAGCATGCGCTCCGCGAAATGGCCGACATCCTCAAGAAGGAAGGCGTCGAGGTCAAATACGCCATCCATCCGGTGGCGGGCCGTATGCCGGGCCACATGAACGTGCTGCTGGCGGAAGCCAACGTGCCTTACGACGAGGTGTTCGAACTCGAGGACATCAACTCGGAGTTTGCCCAAGCCGACGTCGCCTTCGTGATCGGCGCCAACGACGTCACCAACCCGGCGGCGGAAGAAGACAAGACCTCGCCGATCTACGGCATGCCGGTGTTGCAGGTCTGGAAGGCCGGCACCGTGATGTTCATCAAGCGCTCGCTGGCGTCGGGCTATGCCGGCATCGACAATCCGCTGTTCTATCGCGACAACACCATGATGCTGCTAGGCGACGCGAAGAAGATGACGGAAAATATCGTCAAGGCGATGTAACGACGCTTCATCGAAGGCGGTACGAGAATACGAACGGCCGGGTTTGTCCCGGCCGTTTTCTCGTGTGGGCACGGCGAGGGTACGACGGTACTTCCCCGGCGCGCACAACGCTGCGGATTTTGATTTTATCGCATTTTCTTCGCGCGAACGTGCTGATCGTGCTCGCGACCATCACGCTGGCGCTGCCGAACTATACGCCAAGGATCTGGTTCTCGGCCTCAGCGCGCGCGAAATGGTTTTGCTGGCGATGACGATTCTGATCAGCATGCTGACGCTGGACAACGGACGCACCAACATCCTGTTCGGGCTGGTTCATGTGGTGGTGTTTGCGGTATTCTTGTTCATGGCATTCGTTCCGTAAGACTGAGAGGAGTTCCCATGGCCATCGCTGCGACATCCGACGTTCAGATCGACAACGACGAAGTTCGTGTCACGGAGTGGCGGCTGGCGCCGGGCAGCGCCACCGGCCATCATCGTCATGAGATGGACTACGTGATTGTCCCGGTGACCAACAGCGACATGACCATCGTTGCGCCGGATGGCACGCGCTCGATCGCGCAGCTTCGCATCGGAAAGTCCTATTTCCGCAAGGCCGGCGTCGAGCACGACGTGCTCAACGAAACCAAGGACGCCATCGTTTTCCTCGAGGTCGAATTGAAGGCGTAAGGCGTGTCTTTGAGGACGATGTGAGGTTCGGCAGGATCGAGCCTTTCTAATACCGACGCGCGATGGATCGTTGGTTTGCCATCGATCTGTCGCGATTGATCCCTCAATCGGCCCCAAAACTCCCGCACCAAAGCATGGTTTGGTGGAGGTCGTCCGCTGGACGGCCTTGGGGAGTGTCGCCGATGCTCGCTTTCATTTCGAAGTTTGTCCTGAACATTTTCCCGTCCGTCGCCGCGTCGGTGATCGGGGCCTATATCGTCCATAACTACATCTACGTGAAACCGGCGGAGTCGCCGCCGGCCGTCGCGGTATCGACGGCGTCGAACGCTGACGATGTCGCGATGGGCCGCGGGCCCTCGATCATGCCGATCCCGGTCAATGCCAAGGGTGCTGAGACGGAAGTACCCGCTGTTGCGCATGAGCGTGCAGAGCCGGACGCGATCGCTTCAACCCCTGACAAGACCGCGACCAGCCGGGGCAGACACAGCGCCATGCATGTACGGAATGCTCACGTGTTGGCGCGCGCCGCCAGCGAGCGGCCCGGCATCACTTATCGCAATAGCCGTTCGGTTGAAACCTCGGCGGCACAACGCGAGCATGTCCAGGCCAGCAATGCTGCGATCGTGACGACACGCTCAGCCCCGATCTTGATGCCCGCTGTCGATTTTGTGCCGGACGAGCAGGCTGGAGAAGCCACAGCTCAGCCACGGATCGCCGAGACGCGCGCCGATCCGGTTCGCATCCTTCCGGCGACATCGGAGATGTCGCTCATGAAACGGTTGGCGAGCTTTTCGAACGATGTGGAAGCAAAGCTGGTGTCGCAAACCTTGTCCACGGCGGACGACATCGTAACCGCTGCGAAATCGGCGTTTCACACGGTGATGCCGCGATAGGCGCTTTCTTCGTGAGCCGCCATCGGCGTGACTTGAAAGCACCGTCGCCACAAGCAAAAACGCGGACCGAAGGGCCCGCGTTTTCGTAACTGGAGGCTCGATGTTTGGCTTAGCGCGGTCCGCGCGGACCTGCGCCAGCACCCGGACCACGCGCGCCACGGTCGCCGCCTGCGCCAGCGCCGAACACCGGCTTCGGCTTCATCGGCAGCAGACCTTCACGCTGCAACTTCTTGCGGGCCAGCTTGCGTGCACGACGCACGGCTTCGGCCTTTTCGCGGGCCTTCTTCTCGGACGGCTTTTCGTAATGGCCGCGGAGCTTCATCTCGCGGAAAATGCCCTCGCGCTGCATCTTCTTCTTGAGCGCCTTGAGAGCTTGATCGACGTTATTATCGCGGACGAGAACCTGCACGCGCCATCCTCTTTTCAATAAACCGGATTGGAATCTGGGAAGGCGGGGGGCGACAAAGGGCCGTATCCCTCACCTCAAGGGCGTGGCTGTACCAGATCGGATGGGGAATGTCCACCACGCCCAGGGGGCCGTTTGGCGGTATTTGACGGCCGTTTCCACCTATTCTTGAGGCTGCGCGGCGTGCGCAACTCGACAGGTTCCGCTGCCTGCTTCCATAGTCGCGGGGCGATTCGCGATCTCAATGGGAAAAGGGCAAAACGATGAATACCCAAAAATACGTCGCTGAAGCCATAGGAACCTTCTGGCTCACCTTCGCCGGCTGCGGCAGCGCCGTTATCGCGGCAGGGTTCCCGCAGGTCGGCATTGGATTGCTGGGCGTTGCGCTGGCCTTTGGTCTCAGCGTGGTGACCATGGCCTATGCCATCGGCCATATTTCCGGCGCGCATCTCAATCCCGCCGTGACGCTGGGGTTGGCGGCAGGTGGGCGCTTTCCAGCCGGTCAAGTGGTCCCCTACATCATCGCCCAAGTGATCGGCGCCATCGTCGCCTCGGCCGTGCTTTACATGATCGCCAGCGGGGCCGCCGGCTTCGATCTTGCCAAGGGTTTCGCCTCGAACGGCTACGGCGAGCATTCGCCGGGGCACTACAATCTGGTCGCGTGCCTGATCAGCGAAGTGGTGATGACCATGGTGTTCCTGTTCATCATCATGGGCTCGACCCACGGCAAGGCCCCGGTTGGCTTCGCGCCGCTGGCGATCGGCCTGACGCTGACCATGATCCACCTCGTCAGCATTCCGGTGACCAATACCTCGGTCAATCCGGCCCGCAGCACCGGCCCGGCGTTGTTCGTCGGCGGGTGGGCGCTCCAGCAGTTGTGGCTGTTCTGGGTCGCGCCGCTGGTCGGCGGTGTGTTGGGCGGCGTGCTGTATCGCTGGCTCAGCCCGGACGAACCGGCCGGAATCGTGTCCGGCAAGTAATCGGTCGATATCATAACGACAAAGGACCATGGTTCGCCATGGTCCTTTTTTGTGTGATGGACGCGGCGGAACTACGGCTTGGACGGCGTGACCTGCGTGATGTGTCCCATCTTGCGGCCCGGGCGCGCGGCGCCCTTGCCGTACAGATGCACGGTCGCTCCCGGCACGGTCAGCCACCGCGTGTAGTCGTTGATCTCATCGCCGATGAGATTGGTCATCGTCACCGCGCCATGACGCACCGGCTTGGCCAACGGCCATCCGGCGATGGCGCGAATATGCTGCTCGAACTGAGAGACCGACGCGCCGTCGAGCGTCCAGTGACCGGAGTTGTGCACGCGCGGGGCGATTTCGTTGACCAGCAGCGTCGGGCCATTCTTGCCGGGGACGACGAACATTTCGACTGCCAGCACGCCGATATAGTCCAGCGCCGTCGCGATGCGGGTCGCGATGCTGCGGGCTTCTTCCGCCAGCGTCTCGGAGATACGTGCCGGCGCGTGCGAGTGCTTCAGGATGTGGTCGCGGTGTTCGTTCTCGGTGACGTCAAAGCATTCGACCTGACCATCGGCGCCGCGTGCGGCAATCACCGAAATCTCGCGTTCGAACGGCACAAAGCCTTCGAGAATAGCGGATTTGGTTTCGAGGTCAGCCCATGCTGCGTCAACGTCGACGCCTTCGCGCAACATGGCCTGACCCTTGCCGTCATAGCCGAAGCGGCGGGTTTTCACGACAGCGGGCAGGCCGATAGTGCCGATAGCGGTGCGCAGACCGGCTGCCGATGCGACGTTGGCATAAGGTGCGGTGGCAATGCCGAGACTGTTGATGAAATCCTTTTCCGCAAGCCGGTCCTGGGTGATTTCCAGCACCTTGTGGTTCGGCAACACGGGCCGCCGGGCGGACAGCACCATCGCGGTGGCGGCCGGAACGTTCTCGAATTCGTAAGTGATCACGTCGACGTCGGCGGCGAACAGTTCGAGCGCTTCGACATCGGCATATTCGGCGCAGGTCGCGTATTGCACCACGTCGAATGCCGGCGAATCCGGATCCGGCGAGAACACCTGACAGCGCAGCCCGAGCCGTGCCGCGGCCAACGCTAACATCCGGCCCAACTGGCCGCCGCCGAGAATTCCGATGGTGTCGCCGGGCTTCAGCTTCACCTGACCCGAAGCCGTCACGTCGCACCCTCCGGGCGTTCGGCCACCGCCGCCGTCTGCTGCCGCCGCCATTCCACCAGCCGGCCGGCGAGGTCGGAATCATTGAGCGCCAGGACGCTGGCAGCGAGCAGCGCGGCGTTGATCGCGCCGGCCCGGCCGATCGCCAGGGTTCCGACGGGAATCCCGGCCGGCATCTGGACGATGGAGTATAGGGAATCGACGCCGGACAGCGTCTTGGATTCCACCGGCACCCCGAACACCGGCAGTTCGGTCAAGGCTGCCGTCATGCCCGGCAGGTGCGCCGCGCCGCCGGCGCCGGCGATGATGACCTTGCAGCCGGCCGCCTTGGCGCCCTTGGCAAAGGCATAGAGCCGGTCGGGCGTGCGGTGCGCCGAGACGATCAGCGTCTCATGGGCGACGCCGAGCGCGGTCAGCGTCTCTGATGCGTGGCGCATGGTCTCCCAGTCTGACTGGCTGCCCATGATGATGGTGACGGGGGCGTTCATAGCGTCAATTCTTTTCGAGAATCCAGAAGCATAGGCTGGATTATCCGTTTCAACCGACGGGAGCAAGGCGTCCGCCGAGGCGTATTTGGGCTAACCTGTCTTTGGAAAGACCGGCAAGCACCATGAATGTCGGGGAAGAGCAAGGGGCGGAATCCGGATTTTCGCCTGAGGCCGCTGCGGAATACCGACGGGAGTTACCGCAAATGTTTGGCAAGGTCCGGAGGTCGCCCGGCCATGCCAGCTAAGCGATGATGTCCGGTGTGATCTGATCTTCGATGTGGGCGATGCGATCCCGCAACAACAGCTTGCGTTTCTTCAGCCGCTGCAACTGCAGCAGGTCGGGAGCGGGCGATTGATGCAGCGCATCGATGGCCGCGTCGAGATCACGGTGTTCTTGTTGCAGCCGTGCCAATTGGGCACCGAGTTCGCGTTCGTCGTCGGTCATGTCATCCGAAATCTTGCATCGCGAAACGGTTGCGGCAAATCGTTCGTCGCGCTTCAGGCATTATCTTGACGATCGATAGACCACGCAAGCGGCACGGTTCCGTACTCACGTTTTGTTTTTCATGAGCGTGCCGAAACTGAAATCCGCGACCTTATATCTATCGACAGATTTCCCATGTCATGTAGACTTCATCATCCAAATCGCGTTTGAGATTCATCCCAGCCCGAGGAGGTTTTATATGGCGGTTCAGTCGCATCTCGTTGAACTGGAACGGAAACACCGCGTTCTCGAGAGTGAATTGCACGAGGCCCTTAGGCATCTCTCCACCGACGATCTTCGCATTGCTGAACTGAAGCGGCGAAAACTACTCCTCAAGGATGAAATCGAAAAACTCCGGCAAAATGCCGACGCGACACTGCACTAGGCGGAGCACATGTAACTTCCGCTTCTGATTGAATTGGAAGCGAAGTTTTGCTCGCTGTTGTCGAGCGTCATCGTTGTTGTTACGCGCAGATATTTCGCTCGGCGTATCCTTTGCCGTACGCCGACTGCGAAGGAGCTTTTGCGGTCGTCATCGCGATGCAGTTCTGCAAGCAGAGTAGCGTCAGGCTTGCGACAAATCCGCGACGTAATCGGCGATCGCGAGGCATGACGTCAATCCGGGCGACTCGATCCCGAACAGATTGATGAGCCCGGCGACGCCGTGTTCGCGCGAGCCTTGAATCATGAAGTCCTGCACCGCCACGGCGGGCGGGACGATCTTGGGACGTATGCCTGCGTAACCCGGTATCAGTGCATCGTCAGGGAGACCGGGCCAGTAGCGGCGGATGGCCGGATAGAATCTGTTCGCGCGCTCCGGATCGACAACGTAATCGATGCTGTCGATCCATTCGACATCAGGACCGAACTTGGCTTGCCCCGCCAGATCCAGGGTCAGGTGGACGCCGAGGCCGCCGGGCTCCGGCACCGGATAGATCAGGTGCGAGAACGGCGAGCGCGCACTGCAACTGAAGTAATTGCCCTTGGCAAGATAGGCCGGCGGAATAAGCTCGATCGGCATTCCGTCGATCCGGCGCGCCACCATGGTCGCGGCAAGTCCGGCGGCATTGATGAGCAGGCGGCATTGCAGCGACATCGGCGCCTCGCCGCCGACGTCGATCTCGATCCCTTCGCCCTGAACGCGGGCCTGCAGCAGCGGCGCATGAAAAGCGAACGCGCCGCCGGCGGCTTCGGCTTCGCCGCGTAACGACAGCATCAGGGCGTGGCTGTCGACGATTCCGGTCGAGGGCGACAAGAGCGCGGCCTGACAATCGAGTGCAGGCTCCAGTGCGCATGCAGCCTGACCGCTAAGGAGTCGCATGTCGCCGACGCCATTGGCTTCGGCGCGCGCCATGATGGATTGCAACTTGTCGACTTCCTCAGCCCGTGTCGCCACGATCAGCTTGCCGCAATTGCGGTGAGGGACATCGTGGTCGCGGCAATAAGCATAAAGCGCCTTTTTGCCGGCTACGCACATCTGGGCCATCATGCTGCCGGCAGCGTAGTAGATACCGGCATGAACGACCTCGCTGTTACGCGATGAGGTGCCGGTGCCGATGGCTTCCGCCGCTTCCAATATGATTACTTCGCGGCCGGCGCGCGCCAACCGCCGCGCGATTGCCAGGCCGACGACGCCCGCTCCGACGATGACGCATTCGACCTGATCCATCGGCATTCGGCTCATTGGCGAGGTGATCGAAACGGGAGTGACCCGAATGGAAGCGTCCCGGCCTCTATACTCGCGAAACCTGCGCGGTGCGATCTTAGCAAACTATTAATCATGCCGCCGCATTTGCCCGAATTTGAGCCAAATTATGGCGGGCCGACGCTACTCGTTTACCTGATGCAAATTGAAGCGGCCAGATACTGCGTGCGGTATCCGCAGGTGAATGATGGCTGGCAAGAAGTGGCAGGCAGGCGGCAACGGAGCGAATCCTGCTTGGGGCGCGGCGTTTGTTTTGATGACGGTGATGCCGTTCGCGGCAGCATCGGCGTTGCCTGCGAACTTTGATCAGACCGCGTCGCTTGGAGCGATGGATCCGATGCTGCTATGGCAGTTCGTGATCGGCGCAGTGGTGGCGCTCGCCTTTCTGATTGCCGTCGTTCTCTGGGCAGTTGCGGCCCTGAACCGGGTCAAGCGCGCCTTTTCGCGTGGCACGGCCCTGGTCACAACCGCTTTGGATACGCTCAGTCATGGCGTTGTGATCGTCAATCGCCAGGACAGGGTGGTTTTCTGCAACGACCGCTATCTTGAGATTTACGGACTCACGCGCAGCGACATCACATCGGGGCTCACCGGCCTGGAGTTGTTCGCGTTGCGCCGGAGCCAGGGGATTCCAGAGGTGGTCGGCGAAGGTGCCGCTTATCCGGGCGAGACCAATGGCTCGATCGTCGAACTGAGCAACGGCCGGTCCATTCTGGTGAAGCGTTATTCGCTGCCGAACGGCGGCGCGGCTGCAACGCATGAGGACTGCACCGAGCAGCGCAGCCTTGCCAAGCAGTTGGCCTCCGCCAACAGCTTTCTTGAATCGATTATTGACAATGTTCCGGTCTGCATCGTTGCGAAGAGCGTCGAGGACGGCCGCTACATCTTCGTCAACCGGGCGTTTGAGCGCTTTTCGGGCTTCTCGCGTGATAAGATTGTCGGCAAAAGGGTCGAAGAACTTTATACGCCGGAAACAGCCGCCGCGCTCGATGCGGCCGATCGGAAGGCAATCGAGTCTCCGACAGGGCGAACCAGTGGCGAGATCCATGTTCAACGCAACGGCCGGCCCTGTGTTCTTGCCAACAACCGTGTCATTGTTCGCAATCAGGACAACCAGCCGGAATTCCTCGTCGCGCTGTTCGACGATGTGACCGAGCGCGCATCGCTCTCCGAGCAGTTGGAGAATGCCAAGGCGTTTCTGGAACTGGTAGTGGACCACGTTCCGATCGCGGTCACGGTCGAGAATGTCAACGACCGGCGCTACCTGCTTGCCAACCGCCGCGCTGAAATCATTCTCAACCGCCGGCGCGAGGACGTCACCGGATTGACCTCGGCCGAGTTGTTCAATCCGCGCGAAGCTTCCGTGATCATCAATCGGGATGATGCCGCCATCAAGAAAGGCGGAATGCAGACCGAGGAGCATCCGATCAGCACCAAGGATGGCTTGCGGCTGTTCCTGACCCGGCGCGTGACCGTCGCCGGCGAGGCGGGCGGCCCGCAATACCTGATCAAGACCCACGAGGATGTCACCGACCGCCGCCAGACCGAAGCGCGCATGGCGCATATGGCGTATCACGACGGCTTGACGGATTTGCCGAACCGGCCGGCATTCCTCCAGGCGCTGGCCCAGATGATCGAGGCGTGCGATGGAACCGACGAAAAATTCGCGGTGTTGTCGGTTGATCTCGATGGTCTCAAGGAAATCAACGACGTATTCGGTCACGCGGTCGGCGACAAGTTGCTGATTGAGGTCGCGCAACGGATTCAGGAGGCGGCGCGCGGTGGTGTCGTCGCCCGACTGAGCGGCGACGAATTCGGCCTGATCATCGATGGGTCGCAGCCCGAGGCAGCCTTGACGGTGGCCAATCGTCTGGCCGAGTCCGTGGCGGACGAATTCCGCATTGATGGCAAATCGGTTCGCACCGGCCTCACCACCGGCATCGCGATTTTTCCGGTCAATGGCACCGACGCGGCCTCGCTGCTTGCGAATGCCGGCGCCGCGTTGTTCCGAGCCAAGGCGCGCTCGCGCGGCTCGGTCAACATCTACGAGCCGGAGATGGATCGCCAGGTCCGTGACCGGCGGATTCTGCATCAAGACCTGTCGATGGCGATCCGCAACGGTGAGCTGTCTCTCCACTACCAGCCGCAGGCACGTGCCTGTCGTGATGATGCCGGACGTGAAACCATCGGGTTCGAGGCGCTGGCGCGCTGGAACCACCCGACGCGGGGCTCCGTTCCGCCGAGTGATTTCATTCCACTGGCAGAAGAAAGCGGCCTGATCGTCGAGATGGGACAGTGGATTTTGCGAGAGGCCTGCCGTGAGGCCGCGTCGTGGCCGAAACCGTTGCAGATAGCGGTCAACCTCTCGCCGGCACAATTCATGCACAGCGATCTGGTCAACTTCCTGCATTCGGTGCTGCTTGAAACCGGGTTGGCGCCGGGTCGGCTCGAACTGGAAATCACCGAAGGTGTGCTGATCGAGGATTTCGATCGTGGCCTTGGTCTGCTGCGCCGCCTGAAGGCGCTTGGCGTGCGCATCTCGATGGATGATTTCGGCAGCGGTTACTCCTCGCTGACCTATTTGCAGGCGTTCCCGTTCGACAAGATCAAGGTCGACCGGGCATTCGTCATGAATCTCGGCCACACGCCGCAGTCAGCCGCGATCATTCGCGCCGTGATCGGGCTTGGGCATGGCCTGCATATGTCGATCGTCGCCGAGGGTGTCGAAACCTACGAACAACTGTGCTTCCTCGCGGATGAATCCTGCGACGTGGTCCAGGGCTACTTCATCGGGAGGCCGGCGCCGATCGAGCAATATGCCGCGCTGGTCGGGCGCGCCGCGCCCCGATTGCCGGCTCTGGACCGAAAAGTCGGTTGAACTCTCCGAAATTCCGCGCCCCGCAGCGTTTTGTCGCGTGCCGGTTGAGCCCGCGCGCATCCCCGGCTACATGATGATCTCAAAATCCTGCGCCGCCGGACGCTCCGGCTCGCCGGATTTTTTTGCATCATGCGATTGCGGCATGCTCGGGAGTGACAAGGGTGGGGCCACTTTCAGAAACAACGCCACAAGCAAGCGTGGACACGGCGTTGCCGTTGCTGCGCATCGATACCGTCGGGAAGCAATTCGGCGGCTTCACCGCCGTCGATGAAGTCTCACTCGATATCAAGGCGGGTGAGTTCTTCGCGCTGCTGGGCCCGAGCGGTTGCGGCAAGACCACGCTGCTGCGGATGCTGGCCGGCTTCGAAACATTGGATTCCGGCCGAATTCTGCTGCATGGCCAGGACGTCGCGCAGATGCCGCCGCATCAGCGTCCGGTCAACATGATGTTTCAGAGCTACGCGTTGTTTCCGCATCTTAACGTGCGCGACAACATCGCTTTCGGTCTGCGACGGGCAGGCATGCCGCGAGCCGAGATCAACGCGCGCGTCGCGGAACTTGTGGCATTGGTTCGCCTGGAAGGTTTGGAGAAGCGCCGTCCCGAGCAGCTATCAGGCGGGCAACGTCAGCGTGTGGCCCTCGCACGCGCGGTGGCGCGGCGGCCGCAATTGCTGCTGCTCGACGAACCGCTGGCGGCGCTCGACAAGAAACTGCGCGACAGCACGCAGCGCGAATTGCTGGCGTTGCAGCGCAAGCTCGGCCTCACCTTCATTGTCGTAACACACGATCAGGACGAGGCGATGACGCTGGCCGATCGGATCGGCGTGATGAATGCGGGAAAACTTGCGCAGGTAGCAACACCGCGTCAGCTCTACGAGGAGCCGCGTTCGCGTTGGGTCGCCGAGTTCGTTGGTGACGTCAACATTATCGAGGGGCAGATCGAGGCACGCGAGGGCGGTCGCCTGCGCGTGGCCACGCAAGGCGCCGGCGTGCTGACGGCACTTGCGCCGCGCGATCTCGGTGGTGCAACCGACGTCTGCGTCGCCATCCGGCCGGAAAAAATCAGATTGTCGCAGCGGGCGCCAGCCAGTGATTCCGGCGCGGCCACAATCAATCGGCTGGAAGGTACGATCGCGAACGTCAACTACCTCGGCAGCGCGTCGTCCTACACGATCATGCTCGACGGCGGCGGCGCGACGCTGCGTGCATCGCTGGCCAATGCCGCGCGCGTCAGCGCGGATGCCTACGCTGCTGGGCAACGAGTGACAGTCTGGTTCGCACCCGACGATTGCATCGTGCTGGATCGATGAGATGAGCGCGCGCAATATCTTCACACGACCGGCCCGCCTTGCCGCTATCGCGCCCTACGGCTGGATGGTGCTGTTCTTCCTCGTGCCGTTCGGGTTCGTGCTGAAGCTCAGCCTGTCGCAGGTGGCCAACGCCCAACCGCCTTATCTGCCGGTGTTCGATCTCGGTGCTGGCTGGCAGGCGCTGATCGCCGCCGTCTCGGCCTTGTCGCTCGATAATTTTCGCCTGCTGCTCTCCGATCAGCTCTATTTGCTGGCGGGCCTGCGCAGCCTGACGGTGGCAGCGACCGCGACCGTGCTGTTGCTGTTGATCGGCTATCCGATCGCCTATGCGATGTCGCGTCTGCCGCGGCACTGGCAACCCTTGGCGATGATCCTGGTGATTGTGCCGTTCTGGACCTCGTTCCTGATCCGCGTCTATGCATGGATCAACATCCTGCAACACGATGGCTTGCTGAACCAGATTCTGCTGACGTTGCACATCGTGTCCGAACCGGTGGTGTGGCTGTCGACCGATACGGCGATGTATATCGGCATGGTCTATTCCTATTTGCCATTTATGATCCTGCCGCTCTATGCGACGCTGTCGAAGCTCGATCCAGCGTTGCTGGAAGCCGCCGCCGATCTCGGCAGCTCGCCGTTGCAAAGTTTCTGGCGGGTGACGTTGCCGCTGTCGCTGCCGGGAGTGGGCGCTGGCGCTCTCTTGTGTTTCATTCCGCTGGTCGGCGAATTCGTCATTCCGGATTTGCTGGCCGGATCGGATTCGCTGATGATCGGCCAGACCTTGTGGCTCGAGTTCTTCACCAATCGCGACTGGCCGGTGGCCGCCGCGACGGCGGTGATGCTGCTGGCGATCCTGCTGCTGCCGCTGGTGATCTACGACAGATTTCAGCGTCGCCAGATGGTGCGGTCATGAGTGCCCGCCGCTTTGCCGCGATGTCGCGTTTCAACATTGCCTCGCTGGCGCTGGGACTTGCGTTCCTGTACCTGCCGATCGTGATCCTGGTGATCTATTCGTTCAACGCCTCGCAACTGGTCACCGTTTGGGGCGGCTGGTCGTTGCGCTGGTACACGGCGTTCTTCAACGACGAGGCGATGTTGGCGGCGGCAGCAACCAGCCTGCGCGTCGCCGCGGTTTCGGCGACGCTGGCTGCGGTGCTCGGCACGCTGGCGGCGCTGGCGCTGGTGCGAGGCGAACGTTTCAAGGGGCGCACGCTGTTCTCCGGTATGTTGTATGCGCCGTTGGTGATGCCGGAAGTCATCACCGGTCTCTCATTGCTGTTGCTCTTTGTCGCGCTCGGCGCCGAGCGCGGTTTCTGGACGGTGACCATCGCCCACACCACGCTGACGATGTGCTTCGTCGCGGTGATCGTGCAGTCGCGGCTGGGCAGTATCGATCACAGCCTGGAAGAAGCAGCGATGGATCTCGGCTGCGGGCCAGTGAAGGCCTTCGTCGCGGTGACGCTGCCATTGATTGCGCCGGCCATCGCCGCCGGCTGGATGCTGGCTTTCACCTTGTCGCTGGATGATCTGGTGATCGCCAGCTTCACCACCGGGCCGGGCTCGGCCACCTTGCCGATCCGGATCTATTCCGAGGTGCGGCTGGGCGTGAAGCCGGAGATCAATGCAATCTGCGCGCTGATCATCGGCGCCGTCACATTGGCCATCGTCACGGCATCACTGGCGGCAAAACTCTCCAGCAGGCGAGGCGGCAATGCCGCGCCGATGTGAATCGCACCACGGCTTAGTTTGATTTTGCCGGCGCCGCGGCGCCGGTCTCTGTCGTGGGGGCCGGCGCAGGCTTCTGTCCGGTGATGCGCTCCAGAACGGAGCGGACGGCGTCGCGGGTGCGACGGTCCTTCACCGCGTCGAGCAGCGGCGCCGAGGCAGGGGAGCGACGGATCAGACTGACCGGGTCGGGGAAAATCAGCGGATCATCCCAGGGGCCTTGAACCACAAACGGCAGTTCGAATTTCGCGGCGTCAGTCGATGTGGAGACGAGACTGGCGACGCCCTTGAGATCGTATTCGCGCAGCGGTACAGAAGCGGTGCCGGTCAGGGTCAGATTGGCATTCGGGCCGTTGATCTGGATATCGTCGGCGGTCGCCACGCCGTCGCTGAATCGAACGGCGATTTTCAAGGTCTCGAACGGTGTCTGACCGCTGCGGAAGTGGCCGCCGCCAGACAACGGCCGCCGCTCCAGCCGCTTCAAAAGCTGTTCAACATTGAAACCGCTGATGGCGCCGTCATGCCCGATCAGCGTGGCGGTCCCGGCGAGTGTCTGCGCCAATCCAAACGGGCTCGAACCTGTCGCGCCAAGAACGACGGTGAGGTTGCCGCGTCCGGAAAGTTTGCCGGTGCCGAACAGTTCGTTGGCACAGCTTTGCAGGTCAACGTCTACCAGTTGAAACTGCGCCTTGATGTCGGCTGCGACATCGTCGCGCGAAATGCCGAACGAGCCCTTGGCGATGCCGCCGAAGATCTGCGCCTCCGCCACGCTGAGCGCCAGCGAGCCGTTGCGCAGGTTGGCGCCGAGCGCGGTGCGGCCGAGTCTGGTCGATCCAACCGTCAGTTTCGCCGCGGACAGGCGGATGTCGAGGTCGGTGGTCGAGAGCGCGCTCAGGTCGAACAGTTGCCGGTTCCAGTCGCGCGCGCCGGAGGCGAGCCACCTGAACGTGCTGACGTAGGGCGTGAAATCGAGTGTGCCGGCGGCCAATGTTGCTTGCAGGGTCTGGCGCCCGATATTGCTGTAGGTCATCACGCCTTCTGCGGCGTTGCCGTCGAGTTCGACATTGACGTTGGTGAGCGCCAGCGACGGGCCGACCAGGTTGGCGCGAGCCTTCAGCGCGAACCGCCCAAAGCCGCCCTGGCCCGGCGGCGTCTGCCCGAACCAGCGCAACGCATTGCGCAGTGAGTTGCTGTCCGCGGTCAATGTGCCGTCCATCACCAGGCTGGTCTTGTTGGCGACGGCGCCGTCGAAGGCGAGTTTCAAAGCCGGTGCGGCGATGCGGACCTTCAGTCCCGACCGTTCGCCAGAGAGGGCGGCGATGAAGTCGTTGACGCTGATGCTGCCGTCGACGCGGGCGCCGCGCCAGTCGAACTGCCCGGTGGCGGCGAACGAGCGCGAGATCGAGGGCCACGCCAGCGAGAGGTTGATGTCGCCGATGGTTTCGACCTGCTTGGCGGCATCGGTATAGGTCAGGGCGCCGTCCTGAATGCGAATTTCCGAGAACGACAGCGGGGTTTCGGCACCGGGCTTGACGGTGCGCGTCAGGGCGTCGATGAACGGCGTCCAGTTGCTGCTGCCGTCGGCCTCCCGCACCACCCGGATCTGCGGCCGCGACAGAATGACGTCGGCGATCTGAAAGCGTTGCATTAGAAGCGGCAGCAGCCGCAGGTTCGCCACCATCGTATCGACGCTCAACGCCGCATCGGTCGCGCCGCCGCCCTTCAAGCCGACCTTGTGGAAGACCACGCGGCTCTGCGGAAACACGGTGACGTCGATCCCGCCGTTGACCATCAGGTCGAGCCCGGTGACGGCGCGGATTTGCGCCTCGACGGCCTGGCGCAGGGCGTCCCGGTCGAGCAGCAAGGAAATGCTGGCCAAGCCGGCCAGCACGACGCCGAGGATTGCCGCGATCGGCAACCCCAGGCGCTTCATTCCTTGGGTGATGGTCAATGGCCTACTCGGATCGGTTGATGTTTGAGGGTGGCGCCAGCCGCGTCGGGGCCACGATCCCGCGCAACTTGATGGGTTTTCTTGACGCTTTCAAGGCTGCCCGTTCAAGGCTGCCCATGCGGCGCGGGAGCTGGCCCGCCGCAATTGACGTGCCGCGGCGATTTCGCCTAATACAACTTAGATTTGACGTTCGCCACCCTGGCACGCCCACTTTCCCGCGTCTTTCCTCGATCAGGTCGTATCCCCATGAACAAGGTTTATCCCGACGCCAAATCGGCACTCGATGGCATTCTCAAAGACGGCATGATGGTGATGTCCGGCGGCTTCGGCCTGTGCGGTATCGCCGAGACGCTGTCGGATGCGCTGCGCGAGTCCGGCGTCAAGAATCTGACCGTGGTGTCCAACAATGCCGGCGTCGACGGCATCGGGCTCAGCCGCCTGCTGGAGACGCGCCAGATCAAGAAGATGATCTCGTCCTATGTGGGCGAGAACAAGCTTTTCGCGCAGCAATTCCTTGCCGGCGAACTGGAACTCGAATTCGCGCCGCAGGGCACATTGGCCGAGCGCATTCGCGCCGGCGGTGCGGGCATCCCGGCATTCTACACCAAGACCGGCGTCGGCACCCTGATCGCCGAAGGCAAGGAAGTGAAGGAATTCGACGGCCAGAAGTATCTGATGGAGCGCGGCCTGTTCGGCGATCTGGCCATCGTCCATGCCTGGAAGGGCGATACCGCGGGCAATCTGGTCTACCGCAAGACGGCCCGCAACTTTAACCCGATGATGGCGACAGCCGCCAAGATCACCGTCGCCGAAGTCGAGCATCTGGTGCCGGCGGGCGAGATCGACCCCGATCACATCCATACGCCGGGTATCTTCGTTCAGCGCATCATCGAGGTGGGCACTGACAAGAAGCGTATCGAGCAGCGCACCCTGCGCAAGCGCCCGGCGTAACGGTTCAGGATTGTAGGAGAGAGCGATGGCATGGACCCGCGAACAGATGGCCGCCCGCGCAGCGAAGGAATTGCGCGACGGCTATTACGTTAATCTCGGCATCGGCATCCCGACGCTGGTATCGAATTTCATTCCGGACGGCGTCGACGTCTCGTTGCAGAGCGAGAACGGCATGCTCGGTATGGGGCCGTTCCCCTATGAGGGTGACGAAGACCCCGACCTTATTAATGCTGGCAAGCAGACCGTGACCGAGCTGCCGGACACCAGCTATTTCTCCAGCGCCGATTCCTTCGGTATGGTGCGCGGCGGCCATATCGACCTGTCGATCCTCGGCGCGATGCAGGTGGCGCAGAACGGCGACCTCGCCAACTGGATGATCCCCGGCAAGATGGTCAAGGGCATGGGCGGCGCGATGGACCTCGTCGCCGGCGTCAAGCGCGTCGTGGTGGTGATGGAGCACGTCGCCAAGGACGGCTCCAAGCTGCTCAAGCAGTGCAACCTGCCGCTGACCGGCGAGCGCGTGGTGGACATGGTGGTTACCGACCTCGCGGTGTTCACCATCGATAAGCACGGCAACGACGGCATGGCGCTGATCGAACTGGCCGACGGCGTTACCCTCGACGAGGTGAAGTCGAAGACCGAAGCCGACTTCCGCGTCGCGCTGAAGAACGCCTGAACAAAGATGGGAATGCGCGATGAGTCCCACGATTCGTCGCGCAACATCTGAGGATGAGGATTTCGTCGCCTGGACGATCCTCACCGCGCAGCGGGGTCATCGACCGCGCGGCTATTTTGACTTTGCGCTGAATCTACCGGACGCTCAGTGCCGTGCCTTCGTTCGGCGCCTGGTGAGCGCGCGCGTATCGTCGCAATGGCATCTGTCGTATTTCTGGATCGCGGAACAGAACGGCGAAGCCGCTGCGGCGCTATGTGCGTTGCCGGTCGGTGAAGCACGGCAAACGGTTCGTCCGGCAATCGAGGAAGCGGCGCACGCCGCCGGCTTTGGCGAAAGCGACCTTGCCGCGACGTGGCAGCGGAGCGCCTATGCCAAGCTGTGCTGGAGTTGGGCCGACGATGGCGATTGGATGATCGAGCATGTCGCGACGCGCCCCTCGCATCGCGGGCGGGGCTTGGTGAAGGCCTTGTTGGATCATGCATTGCGTTCCGGTCAAACGAACGGGTTCAAACGGGCAACTATCGGGTTTTATATCGGTAACGACGTTGCCGAGCGGTGCTATGCGAGAGCGGGCTTTCGATACGCCGAGGAAAAGCGTCATCCAGATTTTGAGACGCTGACCGGTGCCCCCGGATTCAGGCGCTTCGAGCGTGATTTGTGACCGGGTGAAGTCGAAGACCGATCCGACTTGCGGGACGCGCTGATGCACGTATCCCGGAATGATGCCTAACGCGTTCCGCCGAGAGCTCTTGGCAGCAGGGATGAACTCAGGTCGCCACCTGCGAGGCCGGGTTGCTCCTGCGTGTAGCCGGCCGAAAAAGACAGGCTGAGGTTCGATGTCGGCCGTACCTCAATCCCTGCATGAACGCCGTAGGCGGCAGCGGTGCCTGTGTTTGAGTTGAAAGACGTCATGGTGCTGAAAGCATCCGGATTGTGCTTCAGGGTATCGACGCCGCCGAACAGCGTCACCGGCATGTTGCCCGCACCTTTGAAGCTGTAGCCGAACTGTGTGCGTTCGTGGGACAACGAATCCAGCGTGCTGAACGCGGTCGTATTGCCGAGCCCACTCCATCCGAAACCAGATGTCAACGCAGTGACGGGAGCGCTGTAACTTCTGAACACGAAGCCAGTCTTATCGGCGTTCTCGAAGTTGAAACTCGGAACGTTGCTGTAGGTTTCCATGCCCGTCGTAGCAGTTGCGCCATCGCCGAAACCGAAGGGGCCGAACGGAATCCAGTATCGCACCGGTTCGGATTGGGCGCGGACGGCGGACGCGGTCAGGCACAAGACCGTCGCCACGACGGCGAGACCGCATTTCCCTGAGAAGGTCGACATCCGCGCTCCATTGATCGTGCCGACAATTATACGACGCGCGCGTTGCGGAGACCAGCACGCTGGGTGCTTCATGTCGCAGCAGCGCCGAACCGGTTGAGTCGCCGCGCTCGTCGTTCACGCGAGCGTTATGCGCGCGCCGTGACTCGCGGGAACGTCACTTCGATCAGCGTGCCGGATCGCGGCACGCTCTTGATCTGGAACCGCGCGCGGTTGGCTTCGACCAAGGCTTTGGTGAGCGCAAGGCTGACGCCGACGTGACCGGGCGTCTGGTCCGGCATCGGTACGCCGAACGGTTCGACAGCGGCGGCGAGTTCGTTGTCGTTCATGCCATGTCCGGTATCGCGCACTCGCAATACGACATTGCCGTCGTCGGAGAGCGCACTGGAGACGATCACCTGGCCACCGGCATTGGCAAGATGGATCGAATTGCCGATCAGGTTCATCGTGATCTGCCGCAGCGTGCGCGCATCGGCAATAATGGTCGGCAGCGTATGGGCAAGCGACGTGCGGATGATGATCCGCTCGCGATTGGCGCGGGGCTGCATCACCGCCACACACTGTTCCAGCAGATCGTTGAGGTCGTGGTGACCGAAGGCGAGGTCGAGTTTGCCGGTTTCGACCCGCGACAGATCGAGCATTTCATCGACGATGGCGGAGACGCGCTCGCCGGACGCACGAATGTCCTTGAGGTATTCGGCATAGCGTTCATGCCCCAACGGTCCGAAACGTTCGTCGATCATGACATCGGCAAAGCCGATGATGGCGTTGAGCGGCGTGCGGATCTCGTGGCTGACGCGCGCCAGCACATCGGCTTTGGCAGTGGCGGCGCGTTCGGTCTGGCGTCGCGCGAGATGCTGCGCGGCCTCGTCCTTCTTGCTTTGCGTCAGATCGCGGAACACCGCGAAGAAGTTCGCGCTGCCCAGCATGGTGCGGCCCATCGTCATCGCCAGTGGCAGGAATGCGCCCTCGCGCACGCGTCCCAACACTTCGCGCCCGTGATCGAGCAGGCTGGCGGCATCGGACTTGGCGATACTGTCGAAATAGTCACGCACCGCCTTTTCGCTTTCCGGTGCGAACAATTCCGGCAACGCCCGTTGCGTGAGTTCGTCGCCGCTGGCGCCGAACAATGCTTCGGCGCTACGATTGCAGGCGCTGATGCGACCGGTCCCATCGAACATCACCACGCCTTCGGCCATGGTGTCGAGAATCGCGCCGAGTTCTTCGGCGTTGATTTGACCGGCGGCGGGAGGTGGAGGCGAGGGCGTAGCGATCGCAGCGGGCGTGGTCGCTGATGCGCTCACGGTTTCGGTCAGGATCAGGGCCAGCGCCGGCGCTCCGTCCCACGTGATGGTGGAGAGATGAGCCTGCATCGGCGCGACCGAGGTGTTTTGCGTGGCGATCGTCACCGCCGTGCCGGTATCGTCGATGCTGCTTGCGACGGCGTCTGCCGGGTCGATGTAAAGCGCGTCGAGGCCGCCGGCGGCGTCCAGCGCCTCCCGATCGTTGAAACTGAACCGAGTGAGGAAGGCGCGGTTGACGTAAAGCAGCCGCTCCAGCCGATAGATCAGCACGCCGGATGGCATCAGGTCGAGCAGTTGCGTATCGCGCGTGCTTTCGCTGTACGGCGATGTGGACGGCTGTTGCAGTTCGTTCGGAGCAACGTCGTGCTCGGATTCCAGTTTCGTGGATACATCAGTATTCGCGTCACCATCGGGCGACGTCGGTTCAGTCTCCCCCGTTTCGCTTTCCAAGCGCGCCGACAGTTGTCGGGCCAGTTCGTGGAAGGCGTTGTTTTCCACGGGCGTCAGCGCCGGCAGTTTCGCATCGGGTGCGGGCCGGAATGGCACCACGTTCTGGGGAGTTTCTAGGACGTTATCCAAGATCGTATCCGGATCGGTTGGCGGGGCAGGCGGTGCTTCAACCGCAGAAGGTGCATGGTCGGGGGCAGGCGATGACGTGTGGTCGAGAGACGACGGCATCGGCGCATGATCTGCGCTCGGGGTTGGTGCCTGCGGAACGTCGGCGGCGAGCGGGCGCGGCGCTGGAATATCGTGGAAGAGCGTCGCGTGTTGGCCGTCGGCCAATTCGCTGAGCCGCGCGAGATCACGACAGACACCGAAGCCGCGATAGCCCGCGAAATTGCGCGCGCGATCGAACACCGGCAGCCCGGACAATTCCACCGGCAAGCGCTGACCGTAATTGTCCACCGGCCAGTTCAGCGTGACGCCGCTCCAGGTTTCGCGGGTCGCTACGGCTTTTGCGACGAGGCCGTGCGGATCCAGATCGAGCGCCTCGACAATCTCATGCCATGGCCGACCGAATTCTCCGGCGGTATGAGGACCGATCAATCGCATGAAATCATCGGAGCCGAGCAGGAAGCGGCCGTCGGCGTCCATCTGCCAGATGAAACGGATCGGTTGCACTGCGCTCAGTGGCGGCGAAATGACGGCAGGTGGGGTGGCCTTGGTGTCGTGAGCGACCTGATCGACGGCAGGCGTTTCAGTTTGCGAAGCGGCAGCCCGGACATCGGCAGCGTCGCCTTCATCATGATGAGATGCATGAGGCCAGATCGGCTCCGGCACCTCGACCGGATCGTCCGCAGGCGGCGCTTCGGGTCTTGCGGCTGCATTGCTCACCGACGTGTCTGCGGCTGTTTTCTCGGCCATCGACACAGGCTGCGTCGGCGTGTTCGCGTCATCGTTCGAATCGACCACCGCTTCAGATAATGACGCCTTGGCCATCACCGGCGCGATAGGCGCGGGAGCAGGCGGCGCGATCGGCTCCGGCGAAGCACGATCCGCGTGCGTCGCTGCCGGCGTGGCGACCGGCGTGATGGTCGCGATCAAACCGATATCGTGGCCGCTGCCGATTCGTTGCAGAGCCACGTGTCCGATGTCGATGGTTGTTTCGGCATGGCCGGTGTTCAACGCATCGTTGCGTGCTTGCGCGAGATCGACATCCGTAAAGTTGCGGCCGGCGAGCAGTGATTGTGCGGTTTTGCTCGCGCCGGCCAACCTGCCGTCGTGTGTAAATGCCGCCATCGGCGCATCGAAGGCTTCGACGATGCGCCGTAGTCGTTCGTCGAGCGGCATCGCCCGTCCCATCGTCGTGGCGGCGACGATCAGGATTCCATCCTCGCCGTTGGTGAATGGCAGGCGAGTGCAGATGCAGGTAACGAGGCCGCCGAGCGGCGCACCGAAGCCGCGCAGCCGCTCCAGGCGCGGCGGCATGTCCGGAAGCAGCCGAACGGCGAGTTGAGCCACCTGGCGACGTTGTTGATCGGCGGGGCTGAATGTCCGGGCGGCCAGTGTCCCGGCATCGGCTGCACCGAGTAGCGCAACGCCGACTGGATTAGCCCACAACAGGTGCGCCCCGTCCGGCGTCCATAGCCAAGCCGGCGACGCGCCGGTGGCGTGAACCGCCAGCCGGGTGTCGTGCAGTCCTCGCAACTGGAATTCCGCGTTGTTCATCGCCACGCCATGATTGAGGTCCGGATGCCTAAGAATCGCTGTCCGAGGGGCGGGTTCGGGCAAATAGGCTTAACATTTGGTTAGTATCGCCTCCGGCCGCGATCCGGTCCACGGTTAGCTCGGAGCAGCCCAAGTGAAAGCCGCAATAGCGTTAATTTGGCGACTCGCGCGCGGGCCGGAATCTGAAGGAGGCCGCCCGCCCGTCTGCGCTTTGACCGATCTACCTACCGGGCGATTGGTCGGATATATTGCATTGCACAAAAAATCTTGATAGAAAGGGTTGCTGGGGACCTTGATGGGCGACGTTTGATGGCCCGGTTCGGCAAGATGTCGCGTCAGATGTGGATGGCGCCAGTTTGGACTCATCGAATAAGGGGCGCTGCCATGGCTGATTTCTCCCATTCTTTTTCCATTCCCGCGACAACCTTTGGAATCCCCGAGCCGGTTCGCGCGTTCGTTGAAAGCGGCGTCACTCAGGCCCAGCAGAATTACGACCGGCTCAGGGATGTTGCCCAGGGTAACAACGTCGCGGTCGAGGCGGTGTTCGACGTCGCCAGCAAGGGCATCAGCGATTACTCGGCCAAAATGCTGGGATTCTTTCAGGCCAATACCTTCGCCATGTTCGATCTGGCGCAACAATTGGCAAACGTGAAATCGTTCCCGCAGGCTGCCGAGTTGTGGCAGACCCATGCGCGCAAGCAGGTGGAAACCCTCACCGATCAGTCACGGGAATTGGTGGAACTGTCGCGCAAGGTCGCGACCGATGCCGTCGGGCCGTTCAAGGACAGTGTCGCCAAGCTATTCCAGCCGGCGGCGTAACCTCGCTGGCCCGCATGCGCGGATAGGGCGTTCGTGAAGTCGGATTTTCAGGGACAGTCCCCGAAATCCCGGCCATCGCGGACTTGCCAAACACCGGCATTGCACCTAGTTTCCGGCCCGTTCGCACCCGCCTTTTTGGTGGGTCAGGATGCAGTTGTAGCTCAGTTGGTTAGAGCGCCTGTCTGTGGAACAGGAGGTCGGTGGTTCGAGCCCACCCAACTGTACCAAGCAACCCACCCCTTATAGCGTTTCTTCGGCCGGCCGCGTCAGCGCGATGCGTGCGGATTGTCGCTTCGGTCGATCCGGCTCAGGATTCTGACGAACTCCGCCATGCTGGAGTGGTCTTCGTCGAAGGCCGACGAGACCTCGGAGGGTTCCTCGGCAGCTTTGTGCCAGCCCCGGGTCCAACGGCCAAACCACGCGAATACTTTCATCGGGCAACTCCCAACTTTTCCGCGATGGCTCAAGCTGGAAGCAATTTGATTAAAATAGTCTGATCGCGCATTGGCGAAAAGGTGTTAACCACGCGGCTATGACGGATGCGGGCAGGTGTAGGACCGGTCGGATGGCCTCCCCCGGATTTGCTTCAGATAGAACTGTCCCATCGAAGGCGCGTCGAGTAGCGCGTCGAACGTCGTTTTCGGCATGTCGCAGAACTGCCGGTAAGTCGAGCGGATTTCGATGACGGCGGAGCGCTCCGCCTCATTGTAGCAGGCGCGGCCGATCATGGTGCTGCGGGTAATGTCGGTGCAGACGAACGGTGCGAGATCGACCGGCCCGGCGTTGCGCACCTCGACGACATCCGCGTCCGCCCAGGTGGCGTTGCCGAGAACGGCGAACAGCAGGATGATCAGCTTCTCCGGAATCATCACGGCACCGCGCGTCGCGTGACTATAGCGTTTTCAAGCGAAGTGGACACTGGTTCGTGTGAAGAAAACGCGTCAAAACAAAATCCAGAGCCCGTTCCGATTTCATCGGAACGGAAATGGCTCTACCCCGCACATTGACGCATCAAATCATGCGCCGCGCAACAGCGCCGTGATAGATCGGTCAGCCGTTCGCGCCGGCCTTCTTGTTGCGATAGCGTAAGTGAAACGCGCAGCCGCAGCCCGGCGGGTGCGATGACGGATCGGCGTCGGTGACATCGTTGGCCGGCGCGGGTGCATCGTTGCTGGAAATGCTGCTCACCGGCGCATCGCGGGACGGAATGTAGTTGAGAATTGGGGCCAGCCAGCGCTCCATCTCCTGAAGCGGCCGTCCTTTGCGCACGGCATAGTCCTCGACCTGATCGCGTTCGATCTTGCCGACGCCGAAGTAATAGCTTTCGGGATGGCTGTAGTAGAGGCCGGACACCGACGAACCGGGCCACATAGCAAAGCTTTCGGTCAATTCGACGCCGGTGGCGCGCGTCGCATCCAGGAGCTTGAACAGCGTCGCCTTCTCGGTGTGGTCGGGCTGCGCCGGATAGCCAGGCGCGGGGCGGATGCCTTTGTACTCTTCCTTGATGAGCTGATCGTTGTCGAGTAATTCGTCCGGCGCGTAGCCCCAGAACTCCTTGCGCACGCGCTGATGCATCCGCTCGGCAAAGGCTTCCGCCAAGCGATCCGCCAGTGCCTTCACCAGGATCGAAGAATAATCGTCATTGGCGTTCTTGAAGCGCATCGCGATTTCGTCCTCGCCAAGTCCGGCGGTGACCGCGAATCCGCCGATGTAATCGGTAATCCCCGTATCCTTCGGCGCAATGAAGTCCGACAGCGCCGCGTTGCGGCGGCCCTCGCGCTTCTCGAGCTGTTGGCGCAGCGTGTGATAGGTTGCGATGGGCGTGGTCCGGCTTTCGTCGCTATAGACCACCACGTCGTCGCCGACGCTGTTGGCCGGCCAGAAGCCGATGACGCCGGACGCCTTGAACCACTTCTCCTTGACGATCTTCTCCAGCATCTTGCGGGCATCGTCGTAGAGCGAACGCGCGGTTTCGCCGACCACCTTGTCGTCGAGTATAGCCGGGAAGCGGCCGGACAATTCCCAGACCTGAAAGAACGGCGTCCAGTCGATCACCTCGACCAGCTCTTCCAATGGATAGTCGGTGAACACCTTGGTGCCGAGGAAGGTCGGCGTGGCCGGGCGATAGCTGCTCCAGTCGATCGGCACCGCGTTGGCACGCGCGGCGGCGAGCGTGATGCGCTTCTTGTCCTGCTGGGCGCGGAAATGCGCCGCGGAGATTTTTGCGTATTCGGCCCGCACTTCGGACGCATAGGCTTCGCGCCGTTCGGCCGACATCAGCGAAGCGACCACGCCGACCGCACGGCTGGCGTCGTTGACATGCACCACCGGGCCGCTCCGGTAGTTCGGGTCGATTTTCACCGCGGTATGGACGCGGCTGGTAGTGGCGCCGCCGATCAACAGCGGCAGCTTCAATCCCTGCCGTTCCAGTTCGGCGGCGAAGTACCCCATCTCGTCCAGCGACGGCGTGATCAGGCCCGAGAGCCCGACGATGTCGGCTTTCTCGACGCGCGCCGTCTCGATGATCTTGGCGGCCGGCACCATCACGCCGAGGTCGATCACCTCGTAGTTATTGCACTGAAGCACGATGCCGACGATGTTCTTGCCGATATCGTGGACGTCGCCCTTCACTGTGGCGAGCACGATCTTGCCGGCGGAGCTGTTGCTTTCACCGGCGATCCCGGCGGCTTGATTGCGTGCCTTTTCTTCCTCCATGAACGGCATCAGATAAGCGACCGCCTGCTTCATCACGCGCGCGGACTTCACCACCTGCGGCAGGAACATTTTGCCGTCGCCGAACAGGTCGCCGACGACGTTCATGCCGGCCATCAGCGGACCTTCGATCACCGAGAGCGGGCGATCCACGCTTTGCCGCGCTTCCTCGGTGTCCTGCTCGATGTATTCGGTGATGCCGTTGACCAGCGCATGAGACAGCCGCTTCTCCACCGGCCACTCGCGCCAGGTGAGGTCGGCTTCCTTCGCCTGCTTGCTCTGGCCACGGAATTTCTCCGCGAGATTGAGCAGCCGCTCCGACGCGTTCGGATCGCGATTGAGGATGACATCCTCGCACACTTGCCGCAGTTCGGGATCGATGTCGTCATAGATGATCATCTGTCCGGCATTGACGATGCCCATGTCCATGCCGGCCTTGATGGCGTGATACAAGAAGACCGAATGCATCGCCTCGCGCACCGGCTCGTTGCCGCGGAACGAGAACGACAGGTTCGACACGCCGCCGGAAATATGCGCGTGCGGCAAGTTCTGGCGGATCCAGCGCGTCGCCTCGATGAAATCGACACCGTAGTTGTTGTGCTCCTCGAGGCCGGTCGCGATGGCGAAGATGTTCGGATCGAAGATGATGTCTTCCGGCGGGAAGCCGACTTTCTCGACCAGAATGTCGTAGGCGCGTTTGCAGATTTCGGTCTTGCGCTGATAGGTGTCGGCCTGTCCGGTTTCGTCGAACGCCATCACCACCACGGCCGCGCCGTGGCGGCGCGCGATCCGCGCCTCGTGCAGGAATTTCTCCTCGCCTTCCTTGAGCGAGATCGAGTTCACCACCGGCTTGCCTTGCAGGCATTTCAGCCCGGCTTCGATCACCGAGAATTTCGACGAGTCGACCATCACCGGCACGCGTGCGATATCCGGCTCGGCGGCGATCAGGTTGAGGAACGTAATCATCGCTTGTTCGGAATCGAGCAAGCCCTCGTCCATGTTGACGTCGATGATCTGCGCGCCGTTCTCGACTTGGCTGCGCGCGACGTCGAGCGCCGTGGTGTAATCGCCCGCCTTGATCAGGTTGCGGAATTTCGCCGAGCCGGTGACATTGGTGCGCTCGCCGACATTGACGAAGGGAATGTCCGCCGTCAGCGAGAACGGCTCGAGGCCGGACAGCCGCAGGCGCGGTTCGATGGTCGGCACGACGCGCGGCTTATGCGGCGCAACGGCGGCGGCAATCGCGGCGATATGGTCCGGGGTGGTGCCGCAGCAACCGCCGACGATGTTGACGAGGCCGGCTGAAGCGAACTCGCCGACCAGCCGCGCCATGTAGTCCGGGCTTTCGTCGTACTGGCCGAATTCGTTCGGCAAGCCGGCGTTCGGATAGGCGCACACCAGCGTATCGGCGACGCGACCGATATCGGCGACATGCGCGCGCAGATCTTCCGCGCCGAGCGCGCAGTTGAAGCCGATGGTGAGCGGATCGGCATGTCGCACCGAGTGCCAGAACGCTTCCGGCAATTGGCCCGACAGCAGACGGCCCGACTTATCGGTGATCGTGCCGGAAACCATGATCGGAATGGCGATGCCGCGTTCGTCGCCGATCTCGGCGATGGCGTAGAGCGCGGCCTTGGCGTTGAGCGTGTCGAAGATGGTTTCGACCAGCAGCAGGTCGGCACCGCCATCGAGGAGGCCGTTGATCTGCTCGCCGTAAGCCTTGCGCAGATCGTCGAAAGTGACGGCGCGGAAGCCGGGATTGGAAACGTCCGGCGAGATCGAGGCGGTGCGGTTGGTCGGGCCGATGGCGCCGGCCACAAAACGCGGCTTGCCGTCCTCGGCGCTAACGCGTTCCGCCGCGTTGCGCGCCAGCCGCGCACCCTCGCGGTTCATCTCGTAGACGATATCGCTGAGGTCGTAATCGGCCTGCGCGATCGATGTCGACGAGAAGGTGTTGGTGGCGACGATGTCCGCACCCGCGCGCAGATACTGCGCGTGAATGTCTTCGATCGCTTTCGGCTGCGTGAGGATCAACAGGTCGTTGTTGCCGCGCTGGTCGCGATGGAAATCCTTGAAACGTTCGCCACGGAATGCCGCCTCATCATATTGTAGCGCCTGGATCATGGTGCCCATGGCGCCGTCGAGCACCAGAATGCGCTCGCGAGCGAGAGTGCGGATACGGTCGGCTGTGGGATTCGAAACTCTGGTCACGGTAATCACCTTACGATGGTCATGGCCGGGCTCGTCCCGGCCATCCACATCTTTTGAGAGACATCTGCCGTCAAGTCGTGGATACCCGGCACAAGGCCGGGCATGACGGGAGATTAAATTACGCCGCCTTCTGCGCGCCGTTGGGCCGAATGCCGAGCAGATGGCAGATGGCGAACACCAGGTCGGCGCGGTTCATCGTATAGAAATGGAAATTCTCGACGCCGTGCTTGGCGAGCTTCTGCACTTGACCGGCGGCAACGGCGGCGGCCACCAGCTTGCGCGTTTCGGCATCGTCATCGAGGCCGTCGAATTTTTCGTCCAGCCACGACGGCACGGTGGTGCCGGCTCGTGTCACGAAATTCCGGGCCTGCTTGAAGTTGTGCATCGGCATGATGCCCGGCAGGATCGGAATATCGATGCCGCGCGCCCGGACGCGGTCGAGATAGCGGAAGTAGAGATCGTTATCGAAGAACACCTGCGTGATGGCGCGCGTCGCGCCGGCGTCGACCTTGGCTTGCAGCGTGTCGAGATCGGCGTCGAAGCTGGCGCTCTCCGGATGCTTCTCGGGATAGGCCGACACCGTGACGTCGATATCGGGATAACGCTGCTTGATGCTGGCCACGAGTTCGGCCGACGTCTTGTAGCCGTCGGGATGCGCGACGTACGGTGTGCCGATGCCGGTGGTCGGATCGCCGCGCAGCGCCACGATGTGGCGGACGCCGACCTCGTGATAGCGCGCGACCACGTCGTCGATATCGGCGCGCGGTGCATTCACGCAGGTGAGGTGCGCCGCCGGAATGAGATCGGTCTCGTTGAGAATGCGGGCGATGGTGGCATGGGTGCGCTCACGCGTCGAGCCGCCGGCGCCGTAGGTCACAGAAACGAAATTCGGGGTGAGGGGCGCGAGCCGTTCGATCACGTCCCACAGGCTGCGCTCCATCTCTTCGGTCTTCGGCGGGAAGAACTCAAACGAGATGTTCGGCAAGCCGGACTTGGTAGCGCCGGATTCGGGATGTCGGACGTTGGCACTCATCGCGCACGGACTCGGTCTGGTTGCGGACGGCTGCGATCAGCCGCCCATTTGTTCGGGTTCATCAGATCTTCGGCGGAAGATATGCCAGCCGGCCAGTTTCGGCGCGGGCAAAATGACAAAGCTCCATTGGGAAGTTTCCCATATGGGTGGATATATGGAGAATTTTCCGCTCTCCTTGATGTCGGTGGGCAGAGCAGGCAAAAATGATGAACTTCAGTGATTCTTTTAAGCGCATGATATAACAATTATATTTTAATTAGTTTCATTTCTTTGGAATGGCTTCTGTTTGGGAAATTATATCGTTTCCGGTATTCTGTATCTGATTTCCCACTTATTGCCAGGGGCTTGGAGAGCCGTCGTAAAACTCCCTCGTAGCGGCTTTTGGCGCCATTCCGGGAATGGTCTAGGTTGGTGATCATGCCGCCCGTTTCCATTCTCGACCTTTCTGTCGTGACCACCGCCACGCCGCCAGCGCAGGCGCTGCGCAATACGATCGACCTCGCGCAACTGGCCGATAGGCTGGGCTATACGCGCTACTGGCTGGCCGAGCATCACAATCTGCCGTCCGTCGCGAGCCCGGCACCGGATCTGATGATCGGGCAGATCGCGGCGGCGACGTCGCTCATTCGGGTCGGCTCCGGCGGCGTGATGCTGCCGAACCACGCGCCGCTGGTGATCGCCGAACGCTTCAAGCTGCTGGAGGCGCTGTTTCCTGGCCGCATCGATCTCGGACTGGGCCGCGCGCCGGGCACCGATGGCGTGACAGCGCACGCGTTGCGGCGGCGGCTCGACGGCCGCGAGGGCGACGACTTCCTCGAGCGGCTGCACGAACTGACGTTGTGGGAGACGCGCGATTTTCCGCCGAACCATCCTTACAACAACGTCACCGCGATGCCGTCGGATACGCCGCTGCCGCCGATCTGGCTGTTGGGGTCGAGCGGCTATAGCGCGGAATTGTCGGCGCAAGTCGGGATGGGCTTTGCGTTCGCCCATCACTTCGCCACGCACGATGCCGTCGATGCGATGCGGACGTACCGGCGCGATTATGTGACGACGGGCTGGCGCGCGTCGCCATACGCTATTCTCGCAGTGGCGGCGATCGCGGCGGAGACCGATGCGGACGCGGAGCGGCTCGCGGCGTCCACCGATTTCAATCGGCTGCAACGCGAGCGCGGTCAGTATGCGCCGCTGATCAGTGTCGAGGAGGTCCTAGCTTATTCTTATACGGAGAGCGACCGCGCCATCATCGCGCGCAACCGTGCGCGGTTGTTCGTGGGCTCGCCGTCCACAGTTGTCGAAAAGTTGATGCCGTTGATCGAGGCGACACAGGCGAACGAGGTGATGGTAATTACTTCGGTGTTCGATCACGCGGCGCGCCGGCGATCGTATGAACTGCTGGCGCAGGCGTTTGAGTTGGAAAAATAAGTCTAGCGGCTTGATGCAATCAGATCACGGTGCATTGGGTCGGATATGGCGCGCAAATGCAAAAGACGTGGATGGCCGGGTCAAGCTCGGCCATGACGTTGGTATTGTTTTAATCTGAATCTATTCGGCCCTGATCTCGCGTCGTCCGAGTGTTTCTCAGAATGACGGTTGAGACGTTTCAGTCCTTGCGCTCACTAAACGTCGCGCGGAAGGGGTGTGCCGGGTAGACGCCGACGATGCGCAATTCCTTGGAGAAGAACTTCAATTCTTCCAGCGCAAACGCGAGCCCGCGATCGTCCGGATGGCCGTCGACGTCGGCATAGAATTGCGTGGCGAAGAAATTGCCGTCCACCATGTAGCTTTCCAGCTTGGTCATGTTAACGCCGTTGGTGGCGAAACCGCCCATCGCCTTGTAGAGCGCGGCCGGCAGGTTGCGGACGCGAAACACGAAGCTGGTCACGACGGGGCCATTGTTCGGCTTGGCCCATTGCTGGTCGCGCGCCAGCACCACGAAGCGCGTGGTGTTGCTGCTCTCGTCCTCGACGTCCTGCGCCAGGATATCGAGCCCGTAGATGTCGGCGGCAAGGCGCGAAGCGAGCGCGGCGCAGCTCTTGTCGCCGCGTTCGGCGACGGCACGCGCGGAGCCGGCGGTGTCAGCGGCGACCACCGCCTTGATGCCGAGCTTGCGGATGACGTTGCGGCACTGGCCCAGCGCCTGCACATGGCTCTCGACCGTCTTGATGTCTTCGAGTTTCGCGCCGCGCGGCGCCATCAATTGATGGCGGATCGGCAGAAACCATTCGCCGATGATCGAGAGATCCGATCTCGGCAGCAGGTAATGGATGTCAGTGACGCGGCCGGCGATCGAGTTCTCGATCGGGATCATGCCGAGATCGGCTTCGCCGGAGGAGATCGCCGACAGCGCGTCCTCGAAGGTCGCGCACGGCAGCGGCTTGGCGTCTGGATAGGCTTCGACGATGGCGAGGTGGGAGTTGGCTCCCATTTCGCCCTGGAATGAGATGGTCTTCGGTTGGGTCATGGCGCGTTGTATCAGCGGTTTCGGCTTTTGCCAGTGGTGAAACGAAAAGTCTAAAAGAGATTAGGTCGTTACGGCGCGAGCGCGCGCCGCGCGGTTTCGAGATCGGCCGGCGTGTCGACGCCGCGCGGTACTTCGTCGACGATGGTCACATCGATCCGCATCCCGGCCTCGATGGCGCGGAGCTGCTCGAGCTTTTCGCGTTGTTCGAGCGGCGAGGGCGGCAGCGCGACGAAGCGGGCGAGCGCCTCGCGGCGATAGGCATAGAGCCCGATGTGATGGTAGCGCGGCCCTTCGCCATAGGGCGCGGTGGCGCGGGTGAAGTAGAGCGCGCGCAGCCGGTTGGGGCCCAGCGGTGAGCCGATCACCTTGACCACGTTGGGGTTGGTGGCCTCCTCCTCGGTATGGATTTCGGCGGCCAAAGTGGCGATGGGAATCCTGGGGTCATCCAGTGGCGACAGCACGGCGCGAATGTGGCCGGGCCGGATGGTCGGAAAATCGCCCTGGAGGTTGATAACGACCGGGTGGGCAGCCGCCCCATCGAGCTTTTCCATCGCCTCGAAGATGCGGTCGGAGCCGGAGGGGTGGTCGGCGCGGGTCATCACCACCTCGCCGCCATGGGCGGTGACGGCGGCGGCGATCTCCGGGGAATCGGTCGCTACCGCGACGCGGCCGAGTGCGGCCTCGTTGGCACGGCGCAGCACCTGGACGATCATCGGGACGCCGCCGATATCGGCGAGCGGCTTGCCGGGCAGGCGGGTCGCGGCCATGCGCGCGGGGATCAGGATAAGCGGCTGTGACATCGTCTGTTTAGCTGTCTGGCGCGGGGCGCGAGTTGCGCCGGAATGGCGGGGCTTTTTTCCCGTGGCGCTCTGTTTATACGGGTTGCCAGAGGCGGGGCAAACCGGTATCTCATCGCCATCGCCCCGTCTTTTTAGATCGATTCCGGGCGCAAAATCCTTGGCCGCCTTCGTTCGGCCTACAAGTTGACCTTCCGGTCTGGAGCCTGATCCGCAATGGACTCCTTTGAGCTGAATAAGATTCTCGGGGCGATCCTCGCCACCTGCCTAGTCGTTCTCGTCACCAGCTTTGCCGCTCAGGCGGTTTTCGCGCCGGTTGTGCCGGCCAAGCCGGGCTTTGAAATTGCCGTGAAGGAAACCACTGGCGGCGACAAGGCTGCCGCGCCGGAGAAGTCCGAGCCGATCGAGAAGCTGCTGCAGACCGCTTCGGTGGAGAAGGGCGCGACCGCCGCCAAGAAGTGCGCCGCCTGTCACACCTTCGAGAAGGGTGGCCCGAACCGCGTTGGTCCGAACCTCTATGGCGTTGTCAACGACCACAAGGGCGAGGGCCGCGGCGGCTTCAACTTCTCGGCCGCTATGAAGGCCAAGGGCGGCACCTGGACCTTCGACGATCTCAACGAGTTCCTGAAGAGCCCGAAGGGCTTCGTCCCCGGCACCGCGATGGGCTTCGCCGGCCTCAGCAAGGACAGCGAGCGCGCCGACGTGATCGCCTACCTCAATTCGCTCTCGGACAAGCCGGCGCCGCTGCCGACCGCGTCGAAGTAAACGCATTCGCCGCCTTGTGATGGCGCAGGAAAAGGCCGGGTTTCCCGGCCTTTTTTATTGGTGCCCGCCGTTTCGCATGGCGGGATGTTTGGTCGCAGGACGGCCGCACCCGGCTTTATGGGGCTCACTTGCGAAGACGGTGCGCGGAATCAACAACCTCGGCCTCGTCCCCGCGCAGGGGACCCATAACCCTGGCATTAGTTGTTATGGATGGTTTCGCCTCGGTTGATTGAACCGACCCGCTGCAGAGTCTGGGTCCCCGCCTGCGCGGGGGCGACAATTTTCGTGCTGCAAATCCGCGCACAGAACAAAATGACACGGATTTCACGTGCTCTTGCCGTCAAATCAGTGTCCACTTTGCCATGAACGATCTCGAGGCGACTCTCCGGCCTGTGGCAGTGATGGAACGCCGCGAGCCCGGAAAGGGAGCGGTCCCGATTCAATCGGGGATCGAATAGCTTTAGGATCAACTGCGCATGGTGCTTCGGCGATTCGCACGAGGTCGCCGGGCGCGTGGCACTGACAGGAAGCACGATTTGGCAATTACCCGACGAGTTTTGTTGCAGAGTGGCGCGGCGCTGGCCGCGGCTCCGGTTCTTCCTCTCGCGGCGGGATTGCCGCCGATCTCCGAAGCGCAGGCGCAAGCCGCTGCAAGCCCAGCCTGGCGGCATGGGCTGTCGCTGTTCGGCAACGTGAAATACCCGGACGGCTTCAAGCATTTCGATTACGTCAATCCGGCCGCGCCCAAGGCCGGCACGGCGCGGCAGTTCGCGCTCGGGACCTTCGACAGCTTCAACATCGTCGTCTCCGGCGTGAAGGGCTCGATCGCCGGTGCGGTGGGCTTCATTTATGAATCGCTGACGACGCCGGCGCTCGACGAAGTCTCCACCGAGTACGGCCTGCTCGCCGAAGCGGTGCGCTATCCAGACGACTACGCCTCCGTCACCTATCGGCTGCGCGCCGAGGCGCGCTGGCAGGACGGCAAGCCGGTGACGCCGGAGGACGTGGTCTATTCACTGGACACCTTCAAGAAGCATCACCCGCAATACGCCGCTTACTATCGCCACGTGGTGAAAGCCGAGAAGACCGGCGAGCGCGAAGTGACCTTTACCTTCGACGCGCCGGGCAATCGCGAACTGCCGCAGATCGTCGGCCAACTGATCATCCTGCCGAAGCACTGGTGGGAGGGCACCGACGCCAACGGCAACAAGCGCGATGTTTCCGCCACCACGCTGGAGCCGCCGCTCGGCAGCGCCGCTTATCGCATCAAGAGTTTTGTCGCGGGGCGTTCGGTGACGCTGGAGCGCGTCAAGGACTATTGGGGCGCGAAGCTCAACGTCAATGTCGGCCGGCATAACTTCGATGAGATCCGCTACGAGTACTTCCGCGATCCGACCGTGGCGCTGGAAGCCTTCAAGGCCGACCAGATCGACTGGCGCAGCGAGAACAGCGCCAAGAACTGGGCCACCGCCTACGATTTCCCGGCGGTAAAAGACAAGCGCGTGGTGCTGGAGGAATTCCCCAACCGAAACTCCGGCATCATGCAGGCGTTCGTGATGAACATTCGCCGCCCGAAGTTTTCGGATGCGCGGGTGCGCCGCGCGATGAACTTCGCGTTCGATTTCGAGGAGATGAACAAGCAGATTTTCTTCAATCAGTATCAGCGCATCAGCAGCTATTTCCACGGCACCGAACTGGCGTCCTCCGGCCTGCCGCAAGGCAAGGAGCTGGAGATTTTGGAAACCGTGCGCGCCGACGTACCGCCGGAAGTCTTCACCACGCCCTATACCAATCCGGTCGGCGGCAATGCCGAGGCGGTGCGCAACAATCTGCGCGAGGCGCTGAAGCTGTTGAAGGAGGCCGGCTACGAGGTGCGCAACCGCAAGCTGGTCGAAGCAAAAAGCGGCACGCCGTTCACCATCGAATTGCTTGCCGACGACCCGAGCATGGAACGCGTGATGCTGTTCTTCAAGCCGTCGCTGGAACGGCTCGGCATCGACGTCAGCGTGCGCACCATCGATCCGACGCAATACGAAAACCGGCTGCGGACATGGGATTACGATGTCATCGTCTCGTCGTGGCCGGAATCGCTGTCGCCCGGCAACGAGCAGCGCGAATTCTGGGGCTCGCACGCCGCCGACAATCCCGGCTCGCGCAACCTGATCGGCATCAAGAATGCGGCGATCGACAAACTGATCGAGCGCGTCATCTTCACCAGGGACCGCGACGATCTCGTCGCCGCCACCCGCGCACTCGACCGCGTGTTGCTGCATCACTATTACGTGGTGCCGCAATGGACCTATCCGTTCCAGCGCACCGCGCGCTGGGATCGCTTCGGCAAGCCCGACGTGATGCCGAAATACGGCTTGGCGTCGTTCCCCACGGTGTGGTGGTATGATGCCGAGAGAGCCGCGAAGATCGGCAAGTGAGGGTTTGAGCGGGATGTAGTTGGCGGAATCAGAATACACGCGTCGTCGTCCCCGCGAAGGCGGGGACCCATATTCCAGAGCGTAAAGGGTCATAGTGCAGTCGCTTCATTTAATTCACCCCGGTGGAATGAACGCCATCTACAACATTGGCGACACGGAGTATGGGTCCCCGCCTTCGCGGGGACGACGTCCGTTGTGTAGCTGCTCGGTCAGCACCCGATGACTTACGACAGCACTTTCAATCGCCGGCAGGTCTTTGGCCTCGGTCTCGGCGCCGCCGGTCTCGCAACCGGGCTTGGCCCACGCGCCGCAATCGCGCAAGCCGCGACAACTCCAGCTTCCGATGCGACTTTCGGCGCGGCGAAGCACGGCATGTCGGTGTTCGGTGATCTGAAGTATCCGGCTGATTTCACCAACTTCGACTACGTGAATCTGAAAGCGCCGAAGAGCGGTGCGTTTTCCACCGTGCCGTCGGTGCGCGCCTACAACCAGTCCTATCAGACCTTCAATTCGCTCAATGCTTACATCCTGAAAGGCGAGGGCGCGCAGGGCATGGACCTGACGTTTGCGCCGTTGATGGTGCGCGCTTTCGACGAGCCGGATGCGATGTACGGCCTCGTCGCGCAGTCGGTCGCGATTTCCGACGACCGCCTCGCCTATCGCTTCACGCTGCGGCCAGAAGCAAAATTCCACGACGGCTCGAAACTCACCGCGCATGACGTGGCGTTCTCGCTGAATACGCTGAAGGCCAAGGGCCATCCCTTGATCCTGCAACAGATGCGCGACGTCATCGGCGCGGAGGCGACGGACGATGCCACCGTGGTGGTGCGCTTCGCCAAGGGCTATGCGCGCGACGTGCCGCTCTATGTCGCGGGGCTGCCGATCTTCTCGCGCGCCTACTACACCAAGCGGCCGTTCGATGAATCGACGCTGGATATTCCGCTCGGCTCCGGGCCGTACAAGGTTGGCCGCTTCGAGGTGAATCGCTTCGTCGAATTCGATCGCGTCAAGGACTGGTGGGGCGCCGATCTCGCGCCGATGCGCGGCAGCTACAACTTCGACACCGTGCGTTACGAATTCTATCGCGACCGCGATGTGGCCTTCGAAGGCTTCACCGCGAAGAACTATTTGTTTCGCGAGGAATTCACCGCGCGGGTGTGGGCGACGCGTTACGATTTCCCGGCGATCAAGGATGGTCGCGTCAAACGCGAGATGCTGCCGGACGAAACCCCTTCCGGCGCGCAGGGCTGGTTCATCAACACGCGGCGCGACAAGTTCAAGGACCCGCGCGTGCGCGAGGCGCTGATCCAGGCGTTCGATTTCGAGTGGACCAACAAGACCATCATGTACGGCGCCTATGCGCGCACGCAGTCGCCGTTCCAGAATTCCGACATGATGGCGGAGGGGATGCCCTCGCCCGAGGAGTTGAAACTGCTCGAGCCGTTCCGCGGCCAGGTGCCGGACGAGGTGTTCGGACCGCCCGTGTCGCCGCCGGTCTCCGATGGTTCGGGGCAGGACCGCGCGCTGCTGCGCAAGGCGGCGCAACTGTTGCGCGACGCCGGCTGCACGGTGAAGGACGGCAAGCGGCTGTTGCCGAACGGCGAACCATTCACCGTGGAGTTTCTCGCCGACGAGCCGCAATTGCAGGCGCATCACGGGCCCTACATCAAGAACCTCGGCACGCTGGGCATCGCGGCGTCGCTGCGGCTGGTGGACGCCGTGCAGTATCGTGCGCGCGTGGAGGATTTCGATTTCGACATGACCATCCAGCGCTTCAGCATGTCGGCGACGCCGGGCGACTCGATGCGGCCGTTCTTCACGTCGCAGGCGGCTGCCACGAAGGGCTCATACAATCTTGCCGGCATCGCCAGTCCGGCGATCGATGCGTTGGTGGAAAAGATCATCAACGCGCCGAACCGGGCGGAATTGACCACCGCCTGCCGCGCCTTCGATCGCGTGTTCCGCGCCGGCCGCTACTGGGTGCCGCAGTGGTATCGCACCAATCATCCGATCGCGTACTGGGACGTGTTCGCGCATCCTGAAAAGTTGCCGCGCTATCTCGGCAGTGTTGGCGGCATCGAATTGTGGTGGAGCGACGCGGCGAAGGCGTCGGCGGCGGAGAAGGCGGGCAAGCCATGACCGCTTACATCGCGCGCCGCCTGTTGCTGATGATCCCGACCCTGCTCGGCATTCTGTTCGTATCGTTCGTCGTGGTGCAGTTTGCGCCGGGCGGGCCGGTGGAGCGCGTCATCGCGCAGATGTCCGGTGCCGACACCGGCGGCTCCTCGCGCATTTCCGGCTCGTCCGGCGGCGACTTCGGCGCGCGCACGCAAGTCGGCGCGTCCGGCGATGCGGTGAATTCGAAATATCGCGGCGCGCAGGGGCTCGATCCCGCCTTCATCAAGAGCCTCGAGAAGCAGTTCGGCTTCGACAAGCCGGCGCCGGAACGCTTCCTGCTGATGCTGTGGGACTACATGCGTTTCGATTTCGGCAAGAGTTATTTCCGCGACGTCAGCGTGCTGCAACTGATCAAGGAAAAGCTGCCGGTTTCGATCTCGCTCGGCGTCTGGATGACGCTGATCACCTATCTGATCTCGATCCCGCTCGGCATTCGCAAGGCGGTGGCGGACGGCACGCGCTTCGACGTCTGGACCTCGGGCGTCATCATCATCGGCTTTGCGATTCCGGGATTCCTGTTCGCGATCCTGCTCATCATCCTGTTCGCCGGCGGCTCGTTCCTCGATTGGTTTCCGCTGCGCGGACTCACTTCCGACGGCTGGTCGCAGTTTCCGTGGTACTGGAAGATCATCGATTACTTCTGGCACATCACGCTGCCGCTGATCTCGATGATCCTCGGCGCCTTCGCTACCATGACCTTGCTGACCAAGAATTCGTTCCTCGATGAAATCCGCAAGCAATATGTGATGACGGCGCGCGCCAAGGGCTGCACCGAGCGGCAGGTGCTCTACAATCACATCTTCCGCAACGCCATGCTGATCGTGATCGCCGGCTTCCCCGGCGCGTTCATCCACGCCTTCTTCTCCGGCTCGCTGTTGATCGAAACCATCTTCTCGCTCGACGGGCTCGGTCTGCTTGGCTTCGAGAGCGTGCTCAATCGTGACTATCCGGTGGTGTTCGGCACGCTGTTCATCTTCTCGCTGGTCGGCCTCGTGGTGAACCTCGCCTCCGATCTCACCTATATGTGGATCGATCCGCGGATCGATTTCGAAGCGCGGGAGGTGTGATGTCGCTCTCCGCCCGCGAACCGGTCGAAACTACCACGCAGGCGCCGCTGGGCGAAGCGGTGCCGCCGTCGCGGCATCGTCTCGCGCTGTCGCCGATCAACCGCCGTCGCTGGCAGAATTTTAAAGCCAACCGGCGCGGCTACTGGTCGTTGTGGATCTTCTCCATCCTGTTCGTCGTCTCGCTGTTCGCCGAGGTGATCGCCAACGACCGGCCGTTCTTTATCGAATATGACGGCCACTGGTACTGGCCCGCCTTCGTCACCTATTCGGAGACGACCTTCGGCGGCGACTTCGAGACCGCCGCCGACTATCGCGATCCGTATTTGCAGAAGCAGATCGCGGACAAGGGCGGCACCGTGCTGTGGCCGCCGATCCGCTATTCCTACGACACCCACAATCTCGATCTGCCGACGCCGGCGCCCTCAAAACCGACGTGGATGCTCACCGAAGCCGAGTGCAAGAGCGTGGTCGAGAAGAAGGGCCTCAAAGGCTGCCGCGATCTCGAATACAACTGGCTCGGCACCGACGATCAGGGCCGCGACGTGGTGGCGCGGCTGATCTACGGCTTCCGCATCTCGGTGCTGTTCGGCCTGTGCCTCACCATCGTCTCGTCGGTGATCGGCATCGCCGCCGGCGGCGTGCAGGGCTATTTCGGCGGCTGGGTCGATCTCGCCTTCCAGCGATTCATCGAAGTGTGGACCGCAATTCCCTCGCTGTATCTGCTGCTGATCCTGTCATCGATATTGGTGCCCGGATTCTTCGTGCTGCTCGGCACGTTATTACTGTTCTCGTGGGTGTCGCTGGTTGGCCTGGTGCGGGCGGAATTTCTGCGCGGCCGCAACTTCGAATACATTCAGGCGGCGCGCGCGCTCGGTGTTTCCAATAAGGTCATCATGTTCCGCCATCTGCTGCCGAACGCGATGGTGGCGACCATGACGTTCCTGCCGTTCATCGTCTCGTCCTCGGTGATGACGCTCACCGCGCTGGACTTCCTCGGCTTCGGCCTGCCGCCCGGCTCGCCGTCGCTCGGCGAGATGCTGTCGCAGGGCAAGGCCAACGTGCAGGCGCCGTGGCTCGGGTTCACGGGCTTCTTCTCGCTTGCGATCATGCTCTCGCTGCTGATCTTCATCGGCGAAGCGGTGCGTGACGCGTTCGACCCGCGCAAGACGTTCAGTTGAGGGAGCGCGGGATGGACGCGATCAACCAGCCGCTGCTCGATGTCCGCGATCTTTCGGTCGCGTTCGGTCAAGGCGAGCGGGCGACACTTGCGGTGGACCGCATCTCCTACACCATGCGCCGCGGCGAATGCGTCGCGCTGGTGGGCGAATCCGGCTCGGGCAAATCGGTCAGCGCGTTATCAATTTTGAAGCTGTTGCCGTATCCGAGCGCGTCGCATCCCTCGGGCACGATCCGCTTCAAGGGGCAGGACCTGCTGACGGCTTCCGAACGCGAGATGCGCGGCATTCGCGGCAACGACATCTCGATCATCTTTCAGGAGCCGATGACCTCGCTCAATCCGCTTCACACCATCGAGGCGCAGATCGCGGAGATCATCCAGTTGCACGCGCCGTTGCGCGGCAATGCGATCCGCGCACGGGTGCTGGAACTGCTGACGCAGGTGGGTATTCCGGAGCCTGAAACGCGGCTCGGCAGCTATCCGCATCAACTCTCCGGCGGCCAGCGCCAGCGCGTGATGATCGCGATGGCGCTCGCCAACGAGCCGGACCTGTTGATCGCCGATGAGCCGACCACCGCGCTCGACGTCACCGTGCAGGCGCAGATTTTGCAATTGCTCGCGGACATTCGCGCGCGGCTCGGCATGAGCATGCTGTTCATCACCCACGATCTCGGCATCGTGCGCCGCATCGCCGACGTCGTCTGCGTGATGAACCACGGCAAGATCGTCGAGCAGGGACCGGTGGAGCAGGTGTTCACCGCACCCCAGCATCCCTATACGAAAGCGCTGCTGGCGGCTGAGCCGAAGCCCGATCCCGCGCCGCCGCAGCACGACGCGCCTGTGGTGATGCAGGCGACCGATCTCAAGGTGTGGTTTCCGGTCAAGCGCGGACTGCTGCGCAAGACCGTCGGCCACATCAAGGCGGTGGACGGCGTGACGGTCGCGGTGCGGCGTGGCGAGACGCTGGGCGTCGTCGGCGAATCCGGCTCCGGCAAGACCACGCTCGGGCTGGCGCTGCTGCGATTGATTTCCTCCGATGGCCCGATCGTGTTTCTCGGCAAGGACATTCAGGGCCTGCGCTTCAAGGCGATGCGGCCGTTCCGCCGCGACATGCAGATCGTGTTTCAGGACCCGTTCGGATCATTGAGCCCGCGCATGTCGGTGGGCGATATCATTGCCGAGGGCCTGAGCGTGCATCAGCCGCAACTGTCGCAGGAGCAGCGCGAGGCGCGGGTGGTGAAGGCGCTGGTCGATGCCGGGCTCGATCCGGCGACGCGGTTTCGCTATCCGCACGAATTCTCCGGCGGTCAGCGCCAGCGCATCAGCATCGCCCGCGCCGTGGTGCTGGAGCCGAGCTTCATCGTGTTGGATGAGCCGACCAGCGCGCTCGACATGCTGTTGCAGGCGCAGATGGTCGATCTCTTGCGCGATCTGCAACGCAAGCGCGATCTCACCTACATGTTCATCTCGCACGACCTGCGCGTGGTGGCGTCATTGGCGAGCCACCTCATCGTGATGCGTCACGGCAAGGTGGTGGAGGAGGGGCCGGCGTCGGAATTGTTCAAGAACCCGAAGACGGATTATACCCGCGCGCTGTTCGCCGCCGCATTCCGGCTGGAAACCGCGAACGGCGCGGGCGACGTCGATGGCTGAGCGTGACGAGACGGGCGGCATCGCGGATCGTCCGCTTGCCGTGGACGTGTCGGCGCCGCATTCGCTCTGCGACGATGGCTTCCGGCCTTACGAACGCTATACGCTGCAACTGCCGCTGCCTGACGGCGAGACGTTGACGCAACGCCGCGATATCCTTCGTGGCGGCCGCGTGGCCGGCGTGTTGCCGATCGATCTCGCGCGCGACCGCGCCGTGCTGTTGCGCCAGTTTCGCCTCACCGCGCATCTTGCCAACGGCAACGGCGACATGATCGAGATCGTGGCCGGGCGGGTCGATGCCGGTGAAAGCGAGGCAGACGCCGCGCGACGCGAATGCGTCGAGGAAATCGGCGTCGCGCCGGACGCACTGGTGCGGCTCTACAGCGTGTTGCCGACGCCGGGGCTGACCGACGAACTGGTGACGAGTTTCGTCGGCTTCGTCGATTCCGCGCGCGTTGCCACGCATGGCGGGCTCGCGTCCGAGACCGAGCATATCGAGACGCTGGTGGTGTCGATCGACGATGCGCTGGCCGCGTTGCGAAGCGGGCGTATTCTCAACGCGCTGACGGTGTCGGCGCTGCAATGGCTGGCGCTGAACCGTGCGCGGCTGCGCGAATTGCACGATGCGGCAGTGAAGGGCGGCGGCGTGGCGCAGGGGTAAGCGCTGGCGTGAGTTGGTCCGAGACGGCTATCAACCCGTCATGCCCGGCCTTGTGCCGGGCATCCACGTCTTTATAGCGCCTCATCAGGAAGGGCGTGGATGGCCGGGACAAGCCCGGCCATGACGAGGATGTGAGTTCCTGCCTGCGCCGGGACGACTTCTACAGCCGCTTGATCCGCCGCACCGCGCTGCCCGTCGCGTGAATGCGGGCGACGGCGGCGTGGGTGGGCTCAACGGCGGTGGTCATGTGATGGGCGTTGGCGTGCACTAGCGTCGTGGCGTCGCGAACGATAGCGACGTGGCCTTTCCAGAACACGAGGTCGCCGCGCTTGAGTTGTGCGATGTGCGAGAGCGGCACGTCCGCACCCAAGCTCGCCTCCTGCATGTCGCTGTCGCGCGGGGCGCGGATTCCGCTGGCGGTCAGCGACACCTGCACGAGGCCGGAGCAATCGATGCCGAGGCTCGATTTGCCGCCCCAGAGATACGGCGTGCCGACGAAGCGTTCCGCCACCGCGACGAAATCGGGCTCAAGATGCGCGAGCGGCGCGAGATGCTGCGCCGGCAGATAACCGCCCTCATGCGTGATCGCGAAGTTGTCCTCGCTGCGCGCAATGGCCAGCGTTGTGCCCAGCGTCAGCGCCGCGCGCGGCGGCAGCTTGATCGATGGGCCGGGGAATACGAACGTGCGCAACGCCGCGACCTTGTGCGTCGGCGCCGGGCCGACCGGCGCGAGCATCGTGTCGGGAAGCCAGCCGACATAGCCGTCGGATTGGAGTTGCCCCCACGCCCAGCCTTCACCGGGACGGTCGTAAATCGTAACGCGCTCGCCCTGCAAGGCTTCGCTTTGCAGCATGGCATCCACACGTGGTGCATCGCGCAGCGGCGCGAGCGGCGCGATCACTTCGAAGGTTTCGCCGTCGGCGAAGCGCGCGGCTTTCACCTTGCCTTCGAGATAGCGCGCGGCGAGGTCCGGCCGCGCCGGCGTCAGGCGCGGATCATCCATAGCGCTGGCTCAACAGGCGATAGATGGCGCGCGCGGCCTGACATTCGCCGCCTTCGGGGCGTGCCGGCTTGGCGCTCGGTGTCCAGCCGTAGATGTCGACATGCAGCCAGCTTTTCGCGGATTCCACGAAGCGCTGCAGGAACAGTGCGCAGGTGATGGAGCCGGCGAAGCCGCCGCTCGGCGCGTTGTTGAGATCGGCGACTTTCGAGTCGAGCCACGCATCGTAAGCCGGCCACAGCGGCATCCGCCACAGCGGATCGCGTTCGTCACGCGCGCACTGCGCGACGTCGGCGGCGAGCGCCTCGTCGTTGGTGTAGAACGGCGGCAGCTCGGGGCCGAGCGCGACGCGGGCCGCGCCGGTGAGCGTGCCGAGGTCGATCAGGAGGTCGGGTTTCTCCTCGTCCGCCAGCGCCAATGCGTCGGCGAGCACGAGACGGCCCTCGGCATCGGTGTTGCCGATCTCGACGCTGAAACCCTTGCGCGAGGGAAATACATCGAGCGGACGGAAGGCGTTGCCGGCGACGGAATTTTCCACCGCCGGAATCAGCACGCGCAAGCGGAGCTTCAATCCGGCGTCCATGATCATTGCCGCCAGCGCCAGCACGTTGGCGGCGCCGCCCATGTCCTTCTTCATGATCAGCATGCCGGACGCGGGCTTGAGATCGACGCCGCCGGTGTCGAAGCAGACGCCCTTGCCGACCAGCGTGACCTTCGGGTGCGCGGGATCGCCCCACGAAAAATCGATCAGCCGCGGCGCGCGGGGCGAGGCCATGCCGACGGCGTGGATCAGCGGGAAATTCTTTTGCAGCAGGTCGTCGCCGATGACGCAGTTGAAACTGGTGTCGTAGTGGGATGCGAGATCGCGCGCGGCGGCTTCCAGTTCCGCCGGGCCCATGTCGTTGGCGGGAGTGTTGATGAGATCGCGCGCCAGCATAGCAGCGTCGGCGATACGCGAGACGTCGTCGATGTCGACGCCGTCCGGCGGCACCAGCCGCACGTCGGGCGCCTCATTCTTGCGGTAGCGCGCGAAGCGATAGTGGCCCAGCGCGAAGGCCAGCGTGGCGAGACGTGCATCGTGCGGCGCGTTGGCGAAACGATAGACGCCCGGCGGCAGCAGGCCCGGCAATTGGCCTGGGCGGAACGGATCGTGCTTCGGGCTGGTCGCTTCATCGAGTCCGAACAGCACCGCGTCGATGGCGCCGTTTGCCGTCGGCAGCACCAGGCACTTGCCCGGCTTGCCGGTGAAGGCCTGCGCCTGCGCGAAGCGGCGTGCCGGCTCGCTCAACCCGCTTGCGATCGTGTCCCACGTCGAGGGCATGACGAAATGAATCGGGATCGCGGGGGTGGCGGCGTTGGCCTCGAATGCAGAATGCATGCTTCGTCTCGCGGGTATCAATGGCGGGGTTAACCGCTCATTAGGGTTAACAGTCTATTGAGGGGCGTTAACCGGGGTATTTATCTTCCTGCATTGACGGGTTTATCGGCCATGCGTCAACAGCCTTATGCAATCCGCTGGATGGGAACGGTGGCCGCGGCGGCGCTGCTGTCGCTCGGGCTTGCCGGATGCCAGACCACGGGGCTGTCCGATATCACCGGGGCGCTCGGCAAACGCACTGAGGCGCGCGCCGATGCCGATCCGGTTCGCGCCGCCGAGATCGCCGGCGAACGTTATCGCGCCAATCCCAAGAGCGCCGAGGCCGCGATGCGGTTCGGCCAGGCGCTGCGCAAGACCGGCCAGCGCGCGCAGGCGGTGGCGGTGCTGGAGCAGGCGTCGTTGATCCATCCGACCGACCGGCCGCTGCTCGGGCTTTACGGCAAGGCGCTGGTCGACAACGGCGACTTCCAGAAGGCGTTCGATATTCTCGCCCGCGCCCACACGCCGGCCAATCCGGATTGGCGCATCCTCTCGGTGCAGGGCACGGCGCTCGATCAGCTCGGCCGTCACGACGAAGCGCGTCGCTATTATGCGAGTGCGCTGAAGATCGTGCCGAACGAACCTTCGGTGCTGTCCAATCTCGGCATGTCCTACGTTCTCACCAAGGAATTGCCGCAGGCCGAGCAGGTGCTGCGGCAAGCCTATGCGCGGCCGGGCGCAGGTTCGCGGGTGCGTCAGAATCTGGCGCTGGTGGTCGGCTTGCAGGGCCGCTTCGCGGAGGCCGAGAACATCGTCAAGGCGGATCTGCCGGCTGACGAAGCCGCCGCCAATGTCGCCTATCTCAAGCAGATGCTGAACGGGCGACAGCCGCCGCGCGTCGGCGAAGCGGCGACGGGTTCGCGGCGACAGTCCTGAAGCCTCGTACAGGTCTATTGGTCAGCTCGATTTGGGTTGCGTTCCGTCATGGCCGGGCTTGTCCCGGCCATCTACGTCTTTCTGAATTGATGCGGCTGCCAGAATGTGGATGGCCGGGACAAGCCCGGCCATAACGCATGAGAATAAACTTGGGCAACGCCACGCGTCGCTCAATGCATCATCTGGTACTTGATGTAGGTCGGCCCGAGAATGACGACGAACAATACCGGCAGGAAGAACAGGATCATCGGCACCGTCAGCTTCGGCGGCAGCGCGGCCGCTTTCTTTTCCGCAGCGCTCATGCGCATGTCGCGATTTTCCTGCGCCATCACCCGCAGCGCCTGACCGAGTGGGGTGCCGTAGCGTTCGGACTGTTGCAGCGCCAGGCAGACCGACTTGACGCCATCGAGGCCGGTGCGCTTGGCCAGATTCTCATAGGCGACCTTACGATCCTGCAAATACGATAGTTCCGCCGTGGTCAGCGTGAATTCCTCGGCCAGCGGAATCGACTGCGAACCGATTTCCGTCGAAACCTTGCGAAACGCCATCTCGATCGACATGCCTGACTCGACACAGATCAACAGCAGGTCGAGTGCGTCCGGAAACGCGCGCCTGATCGATAGCTGGCGCTTGCTAATCGCATTCTTGAGGAACAGCATCGGGGCTTGCAGGCCGAGATAGGCCGCTAGCAGGCAGATGCCGATCTTGACCGGGATCGGGTAATTCGTTTTCGACAGCAGAAAGATATAAACCGCGCTCGCGATCAGGAGAGCGACCGGCGTCACCATGCGGAAAAACAGGAATGTGATGTAGGGCGCCTGTCCGCGGTAGCCGGCCATGACCAGTTTTTCGCGCGCGGCTTCCTGCGCCAGCCATTTGCTGAGGTTGAGATTATCCACCACGCGCGACACCAGTTGCTTGGGGCTCTGGCGCAGCGAGATTTTTTCGGCACGGGCGAGGTTGGCGCGCTCCCGCTGGCGAATGCGTTCGCGCTCGCTGGCGACAGCCTTCATCCGCTTCGCCAGATCCTGTCCGGCGAACAGGGGCGTGATCAGCGTGTAGGCGGTCGCGCTGGCGGCGACAGCGGCGAGCACCATGGTCATGAAGCGCGCGTCGTGGATTTTCTCCAGAATGAAATCGATCATGACCTAACCTCAGAAGTCGAAATTGATCATCTTCTTCATGACCAGGATTCCCATGCTCATCCAGAGCACGCAGCCGGCCAGCATGATGCGCCCGAGCGGTTCGGTCCAGAGCAGCGAAATATATTGCGGCGTGGTCAGGTAGACGAGGAACATCATGGTCGGCGGTAACGAGCCGATAATGCCGGCGGATGCCTTGGCTTCCATCGACATTGCCTGAATCTTCTCGCGCATCTTCTTTCTGTCGCGCAGCACCTTTGACAGGTTGGCGAGCGCCTCCGACAGGTTGCCGCCGGATTTCTGCTGGATCGCGACGACGATACCGAAGAAATTCACCTCGGGCAGCGGCATCCGTTCATAGAGCCGCAAACAGGCGTCACCGAGCGGCATGCCGATGGTCTGGGTTTCGATGATCGTCAGAAACTCGCCTTTCAAGGGTTGCGGCGCATCGGCGGCAACCACCTTGATGGATTCGAACAACGGCAGTCCCGCCTTGATGCCGCGTACAATGACGTCGACGGCGTCGGGCAGGGCAGCGAGAAATTTCTTCTCGCGCCGCCTTTTCAGGAAACCGAGCACCCAGCGCGGCACGCCGAAGCCGGCCGCGAAGCCGAGGCCGACCGCGGCCAGCAGTCCGCTTCCGAGCAAGAAGGCGATCGCAAAAACGAAGAAGCCGAACACGCCCGATATCACGAAGAACTTCTGTTTCGACCACGACAGCCCGGCCTGCGTGATGCGGTTACCGAGCGGAACTTTTTTTTCCTTCTTGCTCCGATCCTCGATTTCCTTCAGCGAGTTTTCGACCTGCTGTCGGCGCGAGCGCTGGGCGCGATCGACGCTGGTGTTGACGCGAACCGCTTCGGATCGCGCCACCGAGGCCCGGCGTTTTTCAGCCTGGCGTTCGCCGGACAACAGCGGATAGATGAAAACCCATGCGACTCCGCCGATGGCGGTGGCCGCGAGAAATGCCAGGGCCATGGTTTCGAGGTTCATGGATCACCGTCAGACGTTGATATCGGCATCGGAAGCATCGAGCGCCGCTGCCAGTCGCCCTTCTTCATTGTAATATCGGGCGCGCTCCCAGAACGCGGGACGTCCGATGCCGGTCGACCGGTGGCGGCCGATGATCTTGCCGTTGGCGTCCTCGCCCATCAGGTCGTAGACGAAGATGTCCTGGGTAATGATGGTGTCGCCTTCCATGCCGATCACTTCGGTGATGTGAGTGATCCGCCGCGAGCCGTCGCGCAGGCGGGCCGCCTGCACGATGACGTCGATGGAGCCGCAGATCATCTCGCGGATGGTGCGGGACGGCAGTGAATAACCACCCATGGTGATCATCGATTCGCAGCGTGACAGCGCCTCGCGCGGATTGTTGGCGTGCAGCGTGCCCATTGAGCCGTCGTGACCGGTGTTCATGGCCTGCAACAGGTCGAAGGCCTCGGGGCCGCGGACTTCGCCGACGATGATGCGTTCAGGCCGCATACGCAGACAGTTCTTGACCAGATCGCGCATGGTGATCTGGCCTTCGCCTTCGATATTCGGCGGGCGGGTTTCAAGTCGCACCACGTGAGGCTGTTGCAGTTGCAACTCGGCGGCGTCCTCGCAGGTGATGATCCGCTCGTCGTGATCGATGTACTGCGTGAGGCAGTTCAGCAGCGTGGTCTTGCCGGAACCGGTACCGCCCGACACCAGGATGTTGCAGCGGACACGGCCGATGATCTGCAGGATCTCTGCGCCCGACGCGGTGATGGAGCCGTACTTCACCAACTGGTCGAGCGTCAGCTTGTCCTTGCGGAATTTACGAATGGTAAGAGCAGGCCCGTCGATCGCCAGCGGCGGCACGATGGCGTTGACGCGGGAGCCGTCGGCGAGGCGGGCGTCGCAGATCGGCGAGGATTCGTCGACGCGCCGGCCGACCTGGCTGACGATGCGCTGGCAGATGTTGAGAAGCTGCTGGTTGTCGCGGAAGCGGATGCCGGTCTTTTCGATCTTGCCGCTGACTTCGATGAAGACCGTGCCGGCGCCGTTGACCATGATGTCGGCGATGTCGTCGCGCGCCAGCAGCGGCTCCAGCGGCCCGTATCCGAGGACGTCGTTGCAGATGTCGTCGAGCAGTTCTTCCTGCTCGGCGATCGACATCACGATATTCTTGATCGCGATGATCTCGTTGACGATGTCGCGGATTTCCTCGCGGGCCGATTCCGAATCCAGCTTGGCGAGCTGCGCCAGGTCGATCGCCTCGATCAGCGCGCCGAAGATGGTGGCCTTGACCTGATAGTAGTTGTCCGAGCGCCGCATCTCCTGTGACGGAGGCGGAGCCTTCGGTGTCGGACGTGTCGGCGCAAGCGGCGGCGACGTCACCGGAGCGGAAGCCGGCAACGATGGGCTGGCCGACGGCGGCGCCGTGACTGGCTCCAGCACGACTTCGGGGGCCCTTGCGGCCCTGCTATCGTTTTCCGATCCGCTACGCTTACCGAACACGACGATACTCCACCCGGTTGGGTCTATCTGGCCCGCAGTTTTTCAAGCAGCGGCGCCAGCAGCGAATTGCGCGGCTTCTTGGCCTCGCCGCGCCCCGTCAACCGCTGTGCGATCTGCAGGAATGTCTCGGTGATGCGATGATTTGCGGAGATCTCCGCGATCATCTGACCATTGTTGGCGGCGGCGCCGAACAATTGAGGCTCAAAGGGAATCGTGGCGACCGGCTGGCTTTCGATCGCCTTGGCGAACTCGCTGGCATTGATTTCCGGCCGTTTGGGTACGCCGACCTGGTTCAGGCAGTACAGCGGCGCGCGATCGTTCGGCCGGGCCGCCTTCAGCAGGTCATACAGGTTCTTGGTGTTGCGCAGATTGGCGAGATCCGGCGTAGCCACGATCAGGATATCGTCGGCGCCGATCAGCGCGCGCCGCGCCCAGCCGGACCACTGGTGCGGCACGTCGAGCACGATGCACGGCATCGTGGTGCGCAGCGTATCGAAGATCGAATCGAAGGCTTCCGCCCCGAAATCGTAGACGCGATCCAGCGTGGCCGGCGCCGCCAGCAGGCTGAGATGATCGGTGCATTTCGACAGCAGGCGGTCCATGAAGGCGGTATCGACGCGGTCCGGCGAGAACACCGCCTCGGCGATGCCCTGCGAGGGGTCCTGATTGTAGTCCAGTCCCGCCGTGCCGAAGGCCAAGTCGAGATCGGCAACCACCGAATCCAGCGCAAGGTCGCGCGCGATCGCCCATGCGACGTTGTGAGCGACCGTCGATGCGCCGACGCCGCCTTTGGCGCCGACCACGGCGATGATGCGGCCGACGGCCTTGGCTTCCGGCGCGGAGAACAGGTTGCAGATCGCGCGAACGACGTCGAGCGGAGCGACCGGTGCCATCACATAATCGCTGACGCCGCGGCGAACCAGTTCGCGATACAGTGTGACGTCGTTGACCCGGCCGATGACGACGACGCGCGTGCCGGCGTCGCACACCGTCGCGAGCTGGTCGAGCCCGGTGAGGATGTCACCGCGTCCCTGGGTTTCGAGGACGATGACATTCGGAGTCGGCGAAGTGCGGTAGGCTTCGATCGCGGCGGCGATACCGCCCATCTGGATCTTGATGTGGGCCTTGCCCAGGCGACGATCCTCGCCGGCCGATTGCATGACCGCCGCGGTCTCCACCGTTTCGCAGAACGCCTGCACCGACACGCGTGGCGCCGGTGCGATGTGCGTATCCGTATCAGGCGACGCGACGGTCGCCGACGTTTCGTCCTGGGTCTGGCGTTCGAAGCTGATCATTGGCCCACACTGCTGATTTTGCCCTTGTCGGCGTCGGGGTAGTTGGTCGCGGTGCCTTCACCCTTGCGATACTTGTCGAGGACTGTCGTGCGCCGGGCGTTGTAGGCGGGGCCTTCCGGCCGTGGTTGCACCAGATCGGATGGATTATCGACCATTGCCGCCAGATTACGCTGATTGGCGCAGCCGAAATTCCAGTAGTTGGTGTTATCGAGATACGACTTGCCCTTGATCGAGGGGCCGAGATCTTCCGGCCACAGTCCGCACGGGCCGGCGGAGGCGGTGATCCTCGGATAGCTGACGCGGATCGCGGCGAACACCTGCGCATCTGTCGGACGATAGTTGCGCACCACGATGCCGCGCGCCGGGATTCCGCTCGCGGCCAGCAGCGACTTGATCTCGCGCAGCGAGTCGCCTGCGGCCCGGGCGTTCGGCGTGTGCGAAGGCACCTCGATGACGATAGCGCCGGTGCCCTCGCGCATCCAGGTGCGGCCGAGCGCGACGATTTCCGCGCGCTGCGACGCATTCAGGCCGCCGCGGCCGTTGCCGACGAAGATAGCGATGCTTTGGTCGGCTTCCTGAATGGCGATCGGATGCCGCAGGCGGTAGTCGTCAGGAATGCTGCCGGTGATGTCCTGCTGCGACCGGGTGTGATTGCAGGCACCGAGCGCCAGCGCCACGCCGACAAGCAGCGCGGCGGTGCGAAGGCGAGTGAGCGTTGCGACGGGTCGTTGCGTGGTCATTGCGGTTGTCCTTGTCCCGTCTCAATCGGTGATGAAGCCGTAAGTGCCGCGATATTTCCGGTCCGCCGGATCGCGCCCGGGAATGCCGTAGATGCGATTGATGCTGCCGAGCAGGTCCGCCTGCGGATCGGATGCGGCGACGAAGCCGTCGTCGGGCCTTGACAGATCCTTCTGCGCCACCGCGCGCACGACGTACGGCGTCACCAGCACCATCAGCTCGGTGTTGTTGTTGACGTAATCGCGGCTGCGGAACAGCGTGCCGAGAATCGGCAGGCGCGCCAGCCCCGGCATGCCGTTGATGGCCATCTTGGTCTGCTGCTGGATCAGGCCAGCCATCGCCATCGACCCGCCGGAGGGAATTTCCAGCGTGGTGTCGGCGCGCCGTGTCTTGATCGACGGCACCGACGTGCCGGAGATCTGGATGGCGTTGTCGTTGCTGACTTCGGACACTTCGGTCGCGACGCGCAGACTGATGCGGCCTTCGCTCAACACCACCGGGGTGAAGTTCAGCGAAATACCGAATTTCTTGAAGCTGATGGTCGGTGTACACGTTCCGTTGGTGCAGCTGATGCCCGATGGAATCGGGAATTCGCCGCCCGCGAGGAAGTTGGCGCTTTCGCCGGAGATCGCGGTCAGGTTCGGCTCCGCCAGCGTACGCATTACGCCAGCGCTTTCCATCGCGCGCACCGTCGCCTGCACGCTGGGAACGCCCGGCGTGCCGCTGTTGCCGAAGCCGGCGGTCGCCGCATTGCCGCTCACCAGAGCACGTCCGTTGGCGGTAAACGGGTTTGCGTTGTTGAAATTCACTACGGCGGTGCCGTAGTTCATGTTGGCGCTGAGATCGACACCGAGCTGCTTGATGACGTTGCGCTGGACCTCGGCCACCACGACCTTGAGCATCACCTGATCGCGGCCGCGCACGGTGAGGCTGTTGACGACATTTTTCTCGTCGCCAACCAAACGAACGGCGATGTCGAATGCCTGCTGCGATTCCGCCTGCGATCCGACCATTCCCGACAGCACGACGCCCTGACCGATGCCCTCGACATTGATGGTGGCGCCGGGAAGAATTTGTTTCAGCGCGCCGCGAATGCCGTTGAGATCGCGGGTCACCGCGATGTCATAGGCGGCGATCTGCTGTCCGGATGCATCGAAGAACACGATGTTGGTCTGGCCTACCGTGGCGCCGATGATGTAGGCGCGCTGCGCCGAACGTACCACGGCGTTGGCGATCTTCGGATCGGCGACCAACACATCCTTGACGTCGCGCGGCAGGTCGATCACCACCGATTTGCCGATGCCGAGCGCCAGGTGACGCGCGTTGAGGTAACCGCTGGGGCTTGCTGCTGCCGGGATCGGCTGGTTCGCGGCCAGCACCGGCGTCAGCATCGGCTCGAGCATCAGCGCGCCGGCAGCGGCAAAGCACAGCGCCTGTTTCATCACCGCGCCAACCGGTCCGCGATTGTCCCGACACTTCATTTCGTGGATCCTTCCGATTTACTGCCGGGCCGTTGCCTTGGTCGCTACGCCGTAACGCACCACGTTGATGGATTCGCGTTTGCCGAGTTCGTCGTTGCTGGCGACCGGCGCATTGGCGTCGGCGAGGCTGCGCAGCGCCAGCGACAACGTGCCGGTCTGGCGCGCGCGGGCCAGCGTTTCCGCTTGCTCCGGCTTCAATTCCAGAGTGGCGGTCTTGCCGACGACGGTGTTTTGACCTTCCTTCTCACGCGGCGTCTGGTCGATCGCCAGCACGCGCACGTTGGTCAGGATGATTTCGGAGACCGCCGCCTCGCCGTTGTTCTGATCCGGATTCTTCTCGCGCCGCGACAGGATGACGTCGACACGGTCGTTCGGCAGGATGAAGCCGCCGGCGCCGGTTTCAGGGGAAATTTCAGTCGAAATGGCGCGCATGCCGGCGGGCAGCACCGCCGCCATGAAGCCGGTGTTGCCGGCCATCACCAGCTTGCTGTCGCGGATGGGTTCGCCGGTCACGAACGGCGAGCGCGCGATGGCGGCGCCTTCGAGTTTCTTCGCCGCGTCGGGGCGGCTGTCGCGGCGCACGAAGCTGGCGCTGGCCGCTTTCGCCGGCCATGTCTGCCACTGAAGGTCGTTGGCCGTGAGCGTCTTTCCGAGCGGGATGTCAGCCTTGGCGACCAGAACCTCAACGGTCTGCATCTGGGCGACCGGCGCGGGTTGCGGCTTGTGGTCTGAGCCTGAGGCCAAATAGGCGGCAAGGCCACCGGCACCGACTGCAATGGTCAGGACGACAATGCGAGCGGTCTTCATACGCTTCACTTCCCACGAACTGGACGCAGCGACGCAATCATCGCCGTAGCGGGAGTTGAGCAGTTATTCGTCAAAGCATGGTTAATGACGCGTATCGAAATGAGCTTAACGAGACCTTTTCATGGTCTCGGAGGCTATCCGGCGATGAAGCGGCCGAGATCGACGGCCCTGATCCAGTCAGTTTGCGGATAGACCATCAGCGCGCCGGCTGCGAGCGCTATGCCATAGGGGATGCCGGTCTCGTGGTGATGCAACCGTAGCAACCATTGCTGGCCGGATAGCATATAGGGGATCGGCCAGCGGCGGAATTCGAGCAGCAGCAATGTCAGCACGCCGCCCAATACCGAAGAAATGAGCAGATACGGCAACAGATAATCGAAGCCGAGCCACAGCGCGGTGGCGGCCGCCACCTTGGCGTCGCCGCCGCCGATCCAGCCCATGGCAAAGCAGGTGAACGCCACCGTCAGTACCACGGCGCCCGCACCAATATGCTGGCCGATTTCGGTCAATCCCATGCCTGATGCGACCGCGAGTACAAAGAAGCCGGCGATCAGCAACAGCGAGACGCGGTTGGAAATCGTCATGGTCAGGAGATCGCTGGAGGCTGCGAACGCCATCAGCATGGGAAACAGCAGCAGCCGGAGGAGGTCGAGGATCATGATGCGGCCCGTATCGCGCGTTCGTGATGCGGAAAGCTAACCGGCGAATGGTGAACAATCGCGAAATGTGCGTGCGGGTTCACCGGAGGTTGATGGCGCGTGTCAGGAGAACGGGGGATGCGGTCGGAGGCCATGCGGACGGTCTGGAACGCACGTTCCTTGCCGGTCGCCGGTTGCGCCGCCACTGCCGTTTTCATCGACGGCCGTGATTTTACAAAAGAAGTACACCGGAGGCAGAAAAGGCCCCGGCGAGCCGGGGCCTTTTCGAAATGCGTCACGGCAAAGCGCTTAGTCGCCGTTCGGCTGGGCCAGCACCTTGGTGTTGACGGCGGTAAACTTCGCCTGGAGCGTGCTGCCCAAGGTGGTCACGATGGTGATGATCGCGAGGGCGATACCGGCGGCAATCAGGCCGTACTCGATCGCGGTGGCGCCCGACTCGTCCTTGGCAAAACGCTTAACAAGATTCTTCATAATAAACTCCCTGTGTGCACGTGGCTGTGAACTCGATGTCCGGTGGCAACGGCGTTCTCAGCACCGTGACCATGAGCGAGACACTAGGCTCAGAAAATTTCAGCGCAGTTAATTCGATCGCAGAAACCCGCATGTATCGGGGGTTTCTTGCAGACGGTAAACTTCGACTTAAAGACATTGCATAAAATTCGACAAATCGAGTTGTCCCGGTTGGGGCGTTGCAAACGACAGGAGCATGACGATGTTTCCGTCATGGCGAGGAGTGAAGCGGCAAAGTAATCCAGAAAAATACGCGGCAAGAGCTGGAATGCTTTGGTTCGCTTGCAATGGCGAGAATCGAGTCGAAGCCAATTCTCGATGAATTTGTCTGTTCTTCCGGCTCGGTGCTCAGGGCGACGGGTCCCGAACTTCTTGCCGGCCCGGCGACTGTCACTTCGGCCTGTACGGGAATCGGCGCGGCGCCGACGTTTGCAGTTCATTCATCAATTAACGGCATATTTGCCATATCCGGAGCCGGGACTTGTTTATGGCATGGCGCGGCCCGCGATTGTGCTGGGGTGATCGTATGGCTTTTCGTGGTGTGGGTTCGATGAAGCGATGGCTGGTACGTGCCGGGATCGCCGCGATGCTGATGTTGTTCGCGGGGCTGACGGCGGCGAACGCCGACGGCGACACTATCGCGGTCAGCGTCGATCAGGCCAAGCTGGTTAAACTGCCGAACCGTGTCGCCACCCTGGTGGTCGGAAATCCCCTGATCGCCGACGTCACCTTGCAGTCCGGCGGCATGATCGTCGTGACCGGCAAGGGTTACGGCGCCACCAACGTGATCGCCATGGATCGTGCCGGGGACATTCTGGTCGACCGCACCATTCTGGTTAGCGGACCAGCGGATAAGATCGTGACGATCTATCGTGGTGTTGATCGCGAGTCCTATAGTTGCATGCCGGGCTGCGAGCGCCGGGCGACGCTGGGCGACAGCGAGAAGTACTTTAAATCCGTCCTGGATCAGGCCGGTACAATGAGCAAAGAAGTGGCAGGCGGTGGAGGCACCACCGGCAAGGCCAATTGATCAGTGCATTCTCAGGGCTGTCTGGCCGCGATCGCGTGATCCTGTCTGATTAACACGCGGTTAACGCGGCATGGCACTTTGTCCGGAACCGCCGAAACACTTCAACAATGAGTTTCGGATAGAACCCGACGGTAGATAAATCCTGCCGATTGGGGAGACGCACCGATGTCGTCGTCCGGAACATCACATGCCGAACTGCGCCGTGCGCTACGGCGGTGGCGACGCGATCGGCGTGGGTCCGCGGCCATCGAGTTCGCTCTGATCGCGCCGATCTTCTTCGGCCTGCTGTTCGCGATTTTCGAAATGGGCCTGGCGTTTTTTGCCGAGCAGGTACTGGAGAATGGTCTGCAACAAACCGCGCGGCTGATGTACACGCACCAGGCGGCGGATACGGGCATGACCCAGAAGAAATTTACCGATGATCTGTGTGGTCGGGTGTCGATGCTGCTGGATTGCTCCAAGCTGCGCGTCAACGTCAGCGTCACGGGCGCCGGCAAGGCGATCGAGATTTTGAACCCGATCGCGAAGAGCGGCGAGTTCGTCGACAATTTCAGTTACCAGAATCCGCAACCCAACACCGCGGAGACGGTCGTTGTGAGCGCATTCTACCAATGGCCGCTGATCGTCACCGGGCTTGGTTACAGCATGGCCAACATTGATGCCGGCACCGCAAATGGCAAATACCTGCTGGCGTCGACGGCGGCGTTCCGCGTCGAGCCGAGGTGATCGCGCCATGACATACGCTGCTGCGAAATTCGTCCGACTGATCCGGCGTCGCCTCGCGCGGTTCTCGTGTCATGCCGAAGGTCTGGCGGCGATCGAGTTCGCCATGATCCTTCCGGTCATGCTGGTGACGTTATTCGGAACGATCGGCGCGACGTCGGTGATTTCGATCGACCGCAAGGTGACATTGATCGCGCGGACCCTGTCCGACCTCACCTCGCAGGGCAGTTCGGTAACGGACACCGATATCGCGAATTTTTTCGCGATCGGGAGATCGATGCTGACGCCCTATTCGGCCACACAGAATCCTTTCTCCGGCGGGCCGTTGCTGGCAACGATCACCGAGGTTTACATCAATCCCACCAGCGGCGCGGCACGGGTGCAATGGAGCAAGGGCGACGTCCCGAGGTCCGTGGGCGATGTGGTGGCAACGATGCCGGCCGATCTGATCGGCAAGGATGCCGCCGGCAAAATCCTGCCCAATCAATATTTCATTCTCAGCGAAGTGAGCTACACGTATGCTCCGGCGCTCCTGCCGGGCGTTGCATCGGGGGAGCTGCGTGAGTCCACCTATACGCGGCCACGCATCAGCCTGCCGGTCTGCGTCCTCCTCAACCCCGCTTCGCAATCGACTCCCTGCCCGCAGATGTGATGCCGCCCGCGAATGTTTTCGCGTGGGTGGGTCGACGCGATCGACCGAAGACAAGAGCCCGGCCGCGTTACGAGGATGTGGCCGGCAGCTCACAGCCGATGTCAGCGTCAGGCCGAGCGCGTCTCGCAGTGCTCATCACGACCAAAACGAAAAGGCCGCGCATGAGCGCGGCCTTTTCTGCCTTGTAAACTGGAATATCGCTCAAGACGAACGCGCAGGGCGTTCGTGAACGATGCGCCTTAGCCGGCAGCCCGCAGATTGTCCGCGGAGGATTTGCCGGAGCGGCGGTCCGCGACGATCTCGTAGCTGATCTTCTGGCCTTCGCGCAGCGTGCCGAGGCCGGCGCGCTCGACAGCGCTGATGTGCACGAACACATCGTTGCCGCCGTCGTCGGGCTGAATGAAGCCATAGCCCTTGGTCGCGTTAAACCACTTTACGGTTCCCATGCTCATGGGATAGTCCCTTCTCAAAAAAGTATAGTCGAAGCCCATTCTCATGGGCTGGTGGCATCGAATTTTTGGAAGGGTCGTCAGCGTCTAAACCGGCTGTACCGGTAGTTAGCGAGTGTCGTCCGGCCGAAAATCGATCAGGGTATATTATTCGAAAGGCACAGCCAAAACAATCCGGGCACGCACGTTTTTTGCGGCGCGCCGGATGGTCGTCGTTCGGGGTGTCGTATCAGGGGCGCAAGGCCCTTGTTTTTTCAGCGTTTTTCGTAGCCGGCAGGTGGTTACCGGCGACGAAACTGACCGCGCGGCGGCCCGCTGCGCGGCGGTCCACCGGCCGGGCGCTCGTCCTTGTGGCGGAAGATCAGCCGACCTTTTTCGAGGTCGTAAGGCGACATCTCGATGGTCACGCGATCGCCCGCCAGCGTCTTGATGCGGTTCTTCTTCATCTTGCCGGCGGTGTAGGCGACGATCTCGTGCCCCGCGTCAAGCTGGACGCGGTAGCGGGCATCGGGGAGGATTTCGGTCACCAGTCCTTCGAACTGGATCAGCTCTTCTTTAGCCATGGGTTTCTCCAGGTCGAGAGGCTGTTATCGCTGTGGGCCTTGGTTGCGTTTGGGTTGATGCGGACGGCTCTTGCGGCTCAGGAATGCGACGCCCTGAATTCCATCGGACTTGCCGCCCGATGACTTGCCGCTGGAAGCTGCCCGTGTCGGCTCGTGACGTCCGCCGGGCTGCTGCGGCGCGCCGCCACCCGGCCGCCGTCGGCGACGTGGGCGTTTGCCGTTCGGCGCGCCGTCGGCGGCGCCGCGATGTGCGGCCGCATGCGGTCCCGGCCGGCCTCCGCGCGACTGCGGCGCGGACGGACCGGACTCGCGATGGCCGGGTGTGCGTCGGTCTTCTTTGGGCAAGGCGACACGGATCAGTTTTTCGATGTCGCGGAGATACGCCATTTCCTCGCCGGCGCAAAGCGAGATCGCAACGCCGTCGGCGCCGGCGCGTGCGGTACGGCCGATGCGGTGGACATAGGTTTCCGGGATGTTCGGCAGGTCGAAGTTGACGACATGACTGACGCCGTCGACGTCGATGCCGCGCGCCGCGATGTCGGTGGCGACCAGAGTGCGGATTTCACCGGTGCGGAACGCCGCCAGCACCCGCTCGCGATAGTTCTGCGACTTGTTGCCGTGAATGGCGTCGGCGGCGATGCCGGCCTTGGCGAGGGTCTTCACCACCTTGTCGGCGCCGTGCTTGGTGCGGGTAAACACCAGCGCGCGGTTGACCGGCTCGTCCTTGAGGATTTGCGCCAGCGCGGCGGGCTTGGCGGAATGATCGAGCTGGATCACCCGCTGGGTGATGCGCTCCACCGTCGAGGACACCGGCGTCACGGCGACCCGCGCCGGATCGCGCAGCATGTGCTCGGCGAGTTCGGCGATGTCCTTCGGCATGGTGGCCGAGAAAAATAGCGTTTGCCGCTTGATCGGCAGCTTGGCGACGATCTTCCGGATGTCGTTGATGAAGCCCATGTCGAGCATGCGGTCGGCTTCGTCGAGCACGAGAAATTCGACCTGTCCGAGCTTGAGGGCGTTGCTCTGCACCAGATCGAGCAGGCGGCCGGGGGTTGCGACCAGCACCTCGACGCCCTGCATCAGGGCGCGGACCTGACGGCCCATCGGCACGCCGCCGATCGCCAGCGCCGAACTCAGGCGGATATGGCGGCCGTAGGCGTTGAAGCTGTCGAGGATCTGTCCGGACAGTTCGCGGGTCGGGCTCAGCACCAGCACGCGGCAGTTTTTCGGCTGCGGACGGACGCGGTTCTCAAGCACGCGATGCAGGATTGGCAGCGCGAAAGCAGCGGTCTTGCCGGTGCCGGTCTGGGCGATGCCGACGACGTCGCGGCCGCTGAGAGCAAGAGGAATGGTTTGTGCCTGGATCGGCGTGGGCGTCTGATAATTTTCTTCCACCAGAGCGCGCGAAATGGGATCGGCGAAGCCGAAGTCCTGAAAGGAGGTCAAACGAGATGTCTTTCCATCAAAAAGCGAACGCCTGACGTTTCAACGTCAGGTGCGGGTGCCTCGGAGAGGCTTGGGACACCCGCGTGTTTGGGGCATCGGTTTTGGTTGGATGAAGGGGCAAGCCAAAAGCCGATATGGTGATCGGCCCAGAACACGCGGCTCGCTGGGACCCAATGGCATGATTCTCACGGGTCGTGGCGCTGATATGGCGCAGCATCGCGGCGGATTCAAGGTCAAAGTGGCCGGGTCGCCTCCGCGCCGCCGTTCCGCGCTCCAGAAATTCCGCTTAATGGCATGACCCCTTACGGCGTTTTCCGACCCGCGCGACCGGCAAGCCGAGCCGCCGAAAAGGCGTTTCCACGCGTTGTGGTCATGCTCTAGATTCTTCATTTGGCGCGTTTTCTTTACGCCAACCGGTATCCACTTCGCTCGAAAACGCTCTAATGTCGCCTCGAGGAACCAAACGCTTGGGAGAATGCCGTGATTTATGTCGTTGCCACGTTGACCGTGAAGCCTGAAATGCGCGCCGAACTGATCGAGGGCGCCAAGGCTTGCATCGCCGCCACCCGCCAGGAGCCCGGCAACGTCGCCTACGACATGCACGAGAGCGTCACCGATCCCACCCGGATGGTGTTCGTCGAGCAGTGGGAGAGCGTCGAGGCGATGGGGCCGCACGGCAAGAGCGACCACATGCGGGCGTTCGGCCGCATCGCCGTCAAGTGCCTGAGCGCGCCGGCCAAGATCGAGATCATTACCCCTGCCAAGGTCGACGTTCGTTAAGGAGTGCGCCCATGATCTACGTTATCGCCACCACCCGCGTGAAGCCGGAAGGCCGCGACGCCTATCTCGCCGGTGCCAAGGACTGCGTCGCCGCGACGCGGCAGGAGCAGGGCTGTATCTCCTACGAGAACCACGCCAGCATCCATGATCCCAACCTGTTCGTCGTGGTCGAGCGCTGGGCCTCGCGCGAGGACCTCAACGCCCATGGCCGCTCGCCGCACATGAAGACATGGCGGGCGCTGTCGGCGCCGCTCAAGGAGACGCCCACCGAGATCGAGATCATTTCCGACGGCAAGGTCGAGAAATTCTGATCGCTTGCGTCCGGCCGCTCTGCCCCTGTGGCGGGGCGGAACCATTGACGCGTCGCACGGTTGTCATCATTCCAACTTGGCTCGGCCGCGGCCGGCATTTTGCCGACGGGCCTGATCGGCGAGGGCCGGCTCCGAGCCGGGTATCGACATGGACGTATATCGCGGACGGATTTTGACCGATTTCATTTTCGAGTAAGCGCGTGGTCAGGCTGGGGTTCATTATCGGGTTCATCGCGCTGCTGGGGATGCTGCTGTCTGGCCTCGCCGCGTATCGCGCCCACGACCAGGAACTGACGGTCAATCGCATCGCGCTGTCGCGCGCCATCGATGTCAGCGCCAGCCTGGTCCAGGATCGTCTCACCGAGCGCGAATTGCTGGCGCGGGTTTCATCCGGCCTGTTTCATTCGCCGACGGTGACCAAGGCCAACATGCTGAAGCCGCTGCGCACCTCGATCTATGCCTTCAAGACCGACTTCATGGTGGCGGGCTGGATCGCGCGGCTGCAGCCGGGCGAATTGCCTCAGGCGCAAGCCGAACTGCAAAGCGCCGGCTTCCCGAAGCCGGAGATTCGCAACTTCAACGACAAGCCGCTTGACCCCGCCGCGCTCAATGGGCCGCTCGACGTGCTGATGGACGTCGAGCCGCGCAATGGCGAGACCGAGAGTTTCCCGGGACGCGCGCTCAACGATCAGCCGGTGCTCAACGCGATGCTGAAGCAGGCGCTTCAGAAGAAGCAGCCGGCGGCCTCCGCGCCGCTGCCGCTGTTGCGGCCGAACGGTCCGGTCGGCGTGGTGCTGGCGACGCCGGTGCTGCAGGAGAACACCGGACAACCGATCGGCTTCATCACCTTCTCCTACGAACTCGCGCCGCTGATGTTGACCAACGACGAGATGTCGCTGTTCTCTGTCGCTCTGCGTAGCGCGGCCGGCAGCGCGAGCGAGTTGATCGTCGATGCGAACGACCGCGTGGTCGCGCGGCCGCAGGTGCGCACCACCGAGGACGGCAGCCCGGCGCCGCCGCCTGTCGTGCGCACCGTCACCTTCGGCGGGCGTGACTGGCAACTGGCCTACTACGCCAAAACCAATGTCGAACAGCGTGCGCTGGAACTGGCGGCGGTGGTGGCGGCGATCGGCTTCGCGCTCACCGCGATCATCTGCGGGCTGTTCGGCTACATTGCCTACAACAACTTGCGCATGAGCCGCGAAATCCGCATGCGCATCGGTTTCGAACACCGGCTGACAGCGGTGATCGACGAACTCAATCACCGCGTCAAAAACATTCTCGCGGTGATCCAGTCGATCGTCACGCGCACCATGCGGCACGGTGCTGACGTCGACGTCGCCCGCGATCTTCTGATCGGGCGCATTCACGCGATGTCCAACGTGGTGTCGCTGCTCAGCGAAAGCCGCTGGCAGGGGGTGCCGCTCAAGGGATTGTTCGAGGCGCGCGCCATTCCCAACGCCGACCGCATCGCCGTGAACGGGCCGGATATTTCCGTCAGCGCCCGCGCCGCGCAAAGTCTGTCACTGCTGTTTTTTGAACTGGCGTCGCACACTGATGAAGGACTGTCGCTGGTCGGCAAGCATCCGCACGTGGTGGCGCAGTGGACGGTGGAAGGCGATCCGCGCGACGCGATCTTCCATTTCCGCTGGGAGGAGTTCAACACCAGCGCCGCTACCCGCCGCGGCGACAGCGAGTTCGGCACGATCCTGCTCGACCGCGTTGCGCCGGAAGCGCTCGGCGGCACCGCCAAGCGCTATTTCACCGATGTCAGCTACGTCTACGAACTGATCGCGCCGATGGCTACCGTGGTCGATCTCACCGAACGCGACCGCACCGACCGCTTGTCGGCGCCGGTGAAGCGGGTGCGGTGAGCTTCGGCTTCGCTGAAGACGGCTCCTGAGAAGTCGTCGCGCAAATCTCTCAAGCCAACTCGCGCAACAACACTTCGCGCAATTGCTTCTTCAGCACCTTGCCGTTGGCGTTGCGCGGCAAGGGATCGGTACTGACGGTGACGGTTTCCGGCACCTTGTAGTCGGACAGCCGCGCCGCGCACCAGGCCCGCAGCGCCGCGACATCGAGCGCGGGATTGCGGGTGACGACGACGGCATGGACGCGCTCGCCGAGCACCGGACAGGGCTTGGCGATGATGGCGCTTTCCACCACATCATCATGGCCGGCGAGAACCGATTCCACTTCCGCCGAATAGATCTTGTGGCCGCCGCGATTGATCATGTCCTTCTTGCGATCGAACACGCGCACGAAGCCCTCTGTATCGATGGAGCCGAGATCGCCGGAATGCCAGAAGCCGCCGGTGAAACTTTCGGCCGTCGCCTCCGGCTTGTTCCAGTAGCCCTTGATCACCGAGCCGCCGTGAATCCACAATTCGCCGACGTTGCCGCGTGGCACCTCGCGGCCGGCGTCATCCATCACTACGATGGTCGCGCCAGGGCAGGGCAGGCCGACGCTGTCGCTATGCGTCGCGGTGAAAGCCGGCGGCATGATCGTCGAGGGTGACGTCGTCTCGGTCGCGCCGTAGGCGTTGATCAGTTTGAGGCCCGGAATTTTCTGCGCCAGCTTCTCGATGGTTGAGATCGGCATCGGCGCGCCGCCATAGCCGCCGATCCGCCACGAGGAGAGGTCGTGACTGTCAAAGTCGGCTTGCAGCAGGCAGAGATTGTACATCGCCGGCACCATGATGGTCTGGGTCGCGCGCTCGCGCGCGGCGATCCGCAGATATTCGGCAGCCTTGAATTCGGCGACGATGATCAGCGCGCCCGCGCAGCGGGCCATCGACGTTACGTTGGCGATGACGCCGGTGACGTGGGCGAGCGGCACCGCTGCAATCGAGCGGTCGGCGGGCGTCAACTCCATGCATGCTTCGTAGATCATCGATGAATGGATGATGTTGCCGTGCGACAGCATCGCGCCCTTCGGCCGTCCGGTGGTGCCGGAGGTGTACATGATCATCGCGGTGTCGTCTTCGGACACCGGCACAGCGGCGGCGAGCGGCGATCCCTTCGCCAGTTGCGCCAATGTGGTCGTTCCAACCGCGTCGCCCACCGCGATGCGATGGCGCAGGTCCGGCACGTCGCGGGCGTCCGGCAGGCGGTCGGCGAGCGTCGTGTCGTAGATGATGGCTTTGGCGCCGCAGTCGGTCAGCATGTAGGCGACTTCCGGCTTTTGCAGCCGGGTCGAGAGCAACACCGCGATCAGGCCGAGTTGCGCGGCGGCGTAGAGCGTCAACACGAACTCGGTGCGGTTGCCGACCAGCACCGCGAGCCGATCACCCGGTTGCAGGCCGAGGTCCTTCAAGCCGGCCGCGATCGCGGAAGATTGCCGCACCGTCTCGCGCCAGGTCAGCCGCTCGTCGCCGAACACGATGGCCTCACCGTCGGGATTGCGTTGGCCGGCCGCCGCGATCATCTCCCAGACGCTGCGCGGGCGCTCCTGGAATACTGGTATCAGCCGGTCGCCGAAGTGGGCTTCGATCTGCATGGCGGGAAGGGAAGTGTTCGACCAGCCCATCGTCGTCGTGTCCTTGTGGTTTCTTGAAGTCGATATTTGAATTGCGGGAGGCGAACCATGGTCCGCCGGGGCGCAGGAAATGTGAAGTCGAAATGCGGACAGCGCCCGACGCCGCCCGGTGCGGCGGTGGCGGTCGTCCGGATCGGCCGGTTTAGAGCAGGTAGCGCAGCCCGACGGTGATGACGATGAGGCAGATGAAGATCAGCGCCACCGGCAGGCGGGGCTTTTGTGCCGGTGCGGCTTTTGCCGGCTTGGCCTGCTGCGCGCGCCGCGCTTGCTGCAGTGCAATGACGTTGTCGGACGGCGTTTCGGCGACGGTGCCCGGACCGGCGTTTGCCGCGGCGTCGGGCGGCGCGCCCTTGAGATGGGCTTTGGGGTGGGCGATGCTGGCGTCGGGGGCGGCGCCGGCGCCGCCCATTTCGGCATAGTAGCTGCGATAGATTGCCTGAATGGTGGCTTCTGTCGCCTCGGCCTCGTTGGTTTCCTTGAGCCGCTTCTCGTAGTCCGCCAGAAACGCCTGTGCTTCGCTTGAAAGCGAACTGACGGCGTTGAGCTTGGCCATCATCCGCCAGGTTGGAAAATCGGCGCGCGCCTTGGTGTCGGCGCGTCTGGCAATCAGAATATCGGAAGCCTTGATCACGATTTGCGGGTCCTTGCTCCGCCGCAGCGTGTGCGACGGCGTGCGATTATCGATGTGTCGCGCGCCCGACGTGCGGGCGACCATCGTGCCATAACAGCGTCGGCTTGCGGTAGCTTATTTGCAAGAGCTAGTTTTGCATTCTGGTGCGATGGCGCAATGCGCCGCCGCATGCCTCGGTTCCCGAAGCATCTTCAAATCCTCAAACCGGAAAATAGCGCACGCATGAGCAAAGGCACTCTCGTTCTGTCGATTCAGGGCGGCGCCGACAACTGGTCGCCGCAGCGCTGGATCGAGCGTTTCAACGCTGTCGGACATGGCCGCAAGGTGGTGTTGCTGCCGGAACAGATCAGCGATCCGGACGACGTGCATTATGCCGCGGTGTGGAAACCACAACCGGGTGTGCTGGCCGCGTTCCGCAATCTGCGCGCCATCTTCAATCTCGGCGCGGGCGTCGATGCGCTGATGGCGGACCCGACCTTGCCGAAAGTGCCGATCGTGCGCGTCGCGGTGGACGATCTCACCGGCCGCATGACCGAGTATGTCGTGCTGCATGTGCTGATGCATCACCGGCAGCAACTTTCGTTGCGCGACGATCAGTCGCGCAAGCTGTGGCAGCCCGGCGCGCAATGGGCCGCGGGTGCCGTCACCGTCGGAATCATGGGGCTCGGCACGCTGGGCCGCGATGCCGCCGAGGTGCTGCGCCGGATCGGCTTTCGCGTGGTCGGCTGGAGCAACAGCGCCAAGACCATGGACGGTGTCGAATGTTTCAGCGGCCGCGACGGTCTCGCGCCGTTTCTGGCGAAAACCCACATCCTCGTGTGCCTGCTGCCGCTGACGGCGGAGACGCGGCACATCCTGAACCGGCGGCTGTTCGAAAAACTCGCGCGCAACTCGCCGCTCGGCGGACCGGTACTGATCAATGCCGGGCGCGGCGGCTTGCAGGTCGAGGCCGATATCCTGTCGTGTATCGAGGACGGCACGCTGCTCGCGGCGACGCTCGACGTATTCGAGACCGAGCCGTTGCCGACAAATAGTCCGCTGTGGTCGCATCCGCGCGTGATCGTCACGCCGCACAATGCCGCCGACACCGATGCCGACGCGATCTCGGCCTATGTCGCGGAGCAGATCGCGCGCTTCGAGGCGGGCGAGCCGCTGCGAAATGTGGTGGACGTGACGCGAGGATACTAACGCACCCAGTCCGCCGCCAGCTTTGCGTAGATGTCGGTGGCCTTGTGAATGAGATCGACCGCGCAATATTCGTCGGTCTGGTGCGCCTTGCCCGCTTCGCCCGGGCCGAGGATGATGGTCGGCGGATTGCCGAGCGCCGGCGTCAGCACCGAGGCGTCGGTGAAGTAGGGCGCGGTGCGCGGCGCGGCGCCGAAACTTTCGCCGAGCGCATCCTCGGCGCTCTTCACCACATGCTTGATCCACGGGAGCGTTGGTTCGCTCCACACCGCGCCGACATCGACGATGGTTTCGATCTCGACGCCGTCGCCGAGTTCGGCGGCGAGTTGTTCCTTGATGCGGTCGTGCGGCAACGCCGGAATGCTGCGAATATCGAGGCGGATCTCGGCGCGATCCGGCACCGAATTGGTGTTGAGCCCGGCATGCACGGTGCCGACATTGAGCGTCGGAGGGCCGAGATGCGGATGCGGCGCGACGTTGAATTCGAATTTCTCCAGCAGCGCGATGACGCGCGCGGCCTTGTACGCCGCGTTGACGCCGAGATGCGGCATCGAGCCGTGTGCGGTGACGCCCTTGGTGATCAGCTTGAGCCACAGCGCGCCCTTGTGGCCGACCACTGCGACGTTGGATGTCGGCTCCGCCACCACCAGCGCGCCAGCCTTGCCGAGAGTGCCGGCCTTGGCCATCTCGAACGCGCCTTCGCAGCCGATCTCTTCGCCGGCGGTGATCGCCAGCATCACGCCGCCGTTGCCCTTGAGTTGATCCGCCGTATTGCAGATGGCGGCGACGAAGGCCGCGACGCCGCACTTCATGTCGGTGCTGCCCCGACCGTAGAGCTTGCCGTCGATGATCTCGCCGGCGAACGGATCGACGCTCCACGGCGCGTTGCCGAGCGGCACGGTGTCGACATGGCCGGTGAAGCACAGCGGCAGCTTGCTGTCGTTACCGCGGATGCGCGCGACCAGATTGGCGCGGTCCGGCGCAAAAGTCTGGATCGATGTTTCCAATCCGGCTGCGGAAAGGATCCGTTCGAGATGTTGGATGCAGGCCAGTTCCTGACCGGGCGGGTTGACGGTGTTGAACGCGATCAGCTCGCGCGACAAGACAATGGGATCGATCGGCATGAGAGGACAACGGGCTCCGAAGGTACGGGATTACATCGATCGTAGCCCGGTTGCGGATGTCGCGCGACTGAAATCCGGCAGCCTTCGCGACGTGGGTCGGCATCATGGCGTTAACCATGATGATTCTTATGGTTTAACGGAATGACATCGCAGTGCGCGGATGACGCGGAAGTGAGGGTGCTGCAGTTGCAATACCGACAAGGCCCGTCATAACAGGCGCGCGGCATGATGACCGCAATGTTATTCGGGCTGGATTGATCGGGTCATGGATTTGCAAAGCAGCGCCGTTCGCCGCCTCACGCGCATTCTGGCGTGGCTGTGTCTCGGCTATATCGCATTCGTCACCGTGGGGCCGATCTGGGTCAGGCCGGAGACCGGCGTGTCGCCGCAACTCGAGCGGCTGGTGGCGTTCGCGGTGGTGGGCACGCTGTTCGCCGCCGCCTATCCGCGCCATATCGTGCTGGCGGGGATGGTGGTGATCGGCGCGGCGCTCCTGCTCGAAGCGTTTCAGTTGCTGGAGGCGTCACGGCATGGCCGGCTGTTCGATGCCAGCGTCAAGATCGTCGGCGGCCTCATCGGCCTTGCCACCGGATGGGTGTTCGCGCGGCTGACGCGGCGCTCGGCTTAATTCGAAAGAGTGGCGAGCAATTCGCTCAACGCAGTCTTGGCGAAAATCTGCATGTTGCCGACGCGATCGGCGCTGCCGGTTTCCAGCGTGATCGCGCGTGCCTCGGCGCCTGCGATGCCGATGCAGCTATGGCCGGCGGCGTCGCCGTAGCGGTTGCCGGTGGGGCCACTTGCGCCGGTTTCGGACAGGCCCCAATCCGAATTGAAGCGCTGGCGAATCTGCGCGGCCAGCAGCTTCACGTATGTCTCCGACGCCGAGCGGATGCCTTTCATGTCGGCGTCCGGAATGTCCATCAGGATGCGCCGCGCCTCGCGGGTGTAGACCACTGCCGAGCCGAGGAAATAGGCCGACGCGCCCGGCACCGCCAGCAGCGCCGCGGAAATCAGCCCGCCTGTCGAGGATTCCGCCACCGCGATGGTTTGCCGGCGCGCGGTGAGATGGCCGGCGATCTGTGTGGCGATCGGGATGAGGTCCTGCATCAAATCTGTTCTCCGTCATGCATGGCAGAAGCGGCGGCATGTGCGGCAACGATAGAGCCGCGCGCGGCGCGATGATAGCCGGCTGCTCACAACGGGGTCGGCAGATCGGCGGTGCGGATCGCGTCCAGCAGCCATTGCCGGAATGTCGCGAGTTTCGGTGTGTCGGCGCGATCTTCCGGCGACACCAGATAGAAGCCGGCCTCGACCGGCAGCGTGATGTCGAACGGCACCACGAGGCGGCCCTTGGCGATATCGTCGCGCACGTAAGCGGTTCGGCCGATGGCGACACCGTGGCCATCGATCGCGGCCTGAACGGTGACGAAATTCAGGTCGAAGGTCAGCCCGCCATGGCTGGACAGGTCGGTGGGCAGGCCGGCGGCAGTGAGCCAGAGCCGCCAGTCGTCGCGCGAGGCGCCGCTGGTGTGCAGCAGCACATGATCGCGCAGGTCTTCCGGCCGCCGCAGCGGCCGCTCGCCCTGCAACAGTGCGGGACTGCACACCGGAAACATCCGGTCCGCCATCAGCCAGTCGGCCCGTAGTCCGGGCCAGTTGCCGCGGCCGTAGCGGATCGCGGCATCGACGTCGCCGGTGTTGAAATCCACCAGTTCGATTGAGGTGGTGATGCGAACGTCGATGTCGGGATGCGTCTCCTGGAATGCAACAAGGCGCGGCAGCAGCCATTTCGCGGCGAGCGAGGCCAGCGTGCTGACCGTCAGCACCCGGCCATTGTCCTTCTGCCGCAACCGCGCGGTGGCCAGCCGCAGGTCGTTGAAGGCGGCGCGGATGCGGGGAAGGTATTCCTGCGCCTCGGCGGTGAGCGCGATGGTCCGGTTCTGCCGGACGAACAGCTTGATCCCGAGTTCCTGCTCCAGCCGCCGAATCTGATGACTCACGGCGGTCTGGGTCACGTTCAACTCGGCCGCGGCCGCAGTGAAGGAGAGGTGCCGGGCGGCTGCCTCGAACGCCCGCAGGCCGTTGAGGGATGGTAGCCGGAGGTGGGCCGCGGACGCCCTATTCATGAATTTATATCATGCATATCTGGACAACATGTCGTTTGTCAGGACATCGGATCAGGCAGATATTTTCAGTCAACAAGCTAGATTTGGAGATGGAAAATGTCCACTCATCGCAACCGTGAAATGACAAATCATCATGAGGAAGGCTTCCTCGCCCACCTCAACGAGACGCTGCATACTTGGCGGACCCGGCAAATTCAGCGGCGCGAACTGACACATTGGACCGAGCGCGATCTCCACGACGTTGGAATTTCGTGGAGTGAAATGCTGGCGGAGGCCGAAAAGCCGTTCTGGCGGGCTTAGAGCATAATCCCGAAAAGTGGATACCGGTTTTCGGATCGGATCATGCGTCTTCAAAAATGCGCAGCGAGGACGCGCCGGCGTCGCCAACCTGGGACGCCGGCCTCCAATTGTCTTACCGATGTGCGGAGGGCGTCATGGTGGACACCATGCATCAAACCTTGCGTCGTGTTGACGCCTTGCTCGGACCCGGCGATCTCTCGCAGCACATCGATATCGTCCGGTTGCGTGACGGCCGTTCGATGACCTTGCGGTTTATCGAACCAGATGATGCGATCGTCTTGCAGGACTATTTCCGCGGCCTCTCGGTGACCTCGCGCTATAACCGCTTTCTCGCGGCGGTCGGCGAATTGCCGCCGAGCGAACTGGAAAAGACCCTGCACAGCGGCGGCAATTCCTTTTCGATCTTGGCCACGCTGAAATCCGGCGGTGTCGACGCCATCATCGGCGAAGCGCGCTACGCGTTCGATCCCGTTGCCGCGCGTTTCGAGTTCGGGCTGTCGATCGACGATCATTTGCAGGGGCAGGGTATCGGCACGGTGCTGCTGTCCAATCTGCAATGCCGCGCGATGGCGCTTGGTGCGTCGACGATTTTCGGTGATACGCTGCGCTCGAACGATGCGATGCAGGCGCTGGCGCGCAAGGCCGGCTACACCTTCGCGGCGCTGCCGAGCGACTGGCGGCTGGTGCGCTTCGAGAAGTCACTCGATCCGGCAATGGAGCTTCCGTGTGCCGGCTGGCGCGCGCATGGTCGCGAGATGACGGTGGCGGCGAACTGAAGCAGGTTTCGCTTAGATGGAATCAACAACTCGTCATGGCCGGGCTTGTCCCGGCCATCCACGTTCTTGTCCTTGCGAGAGTTTAAGACGTGGATGCCCGGCACAAAGGCGAGCGAAGCGACGCCGTTCTTCGAACGGCTATGCCCGGGCATGACGGATAGGGTGTCGCCGTCAAACGCAACCGCACTAGTTCTTCCCGAACACCGGTTTGCGCTTTTCGATAAAGGCTGCGACGGCTTCGCGGTGATCCGCCGTTCCGGCGGATTTGATCAGCCGCTCCGCTTCGTGATCGCGCGCCGTGGCAAAATCGAATGCCAGCGCTTCGTCGAGATTGTCCTTCATATAGCGCAACGCGATGGCCGGACCTTCTGCCACTGATTTCGCCAACGCAAGGGCCTCGTTGCGCAAGTTCGCATCCGGCACTATGCGATTGACGAGACCGATGGCCTCCGCGCGTCTGGCATCCACTTTCTCGCCGGTGAACATCAGCTCGCGCGCGCGTGACGTGCCCACCAGCCGTGTCAGCAGCCAGGCGATGCCGTAGTCGCCGCTCAGCGCCACCCGGATATAACCAGTGGTGAGAAACGCGGATTCGGCGGCGATGCGGATGTCGCACGCCATCGCGATGGCGAGGCCTGCGCCGGCGGCGGGGCCGGGCAGCGCCGCGATGGTCGGCTTGCGCACCGCGACCAGCGCGCCGGTGAGTAATCGTTGCCGTTCCTGCAAATCCGCGATCCGTTCGTCGGACGACATCGCCGCTTTCGCCGGGTTGGTGTTGGCGCCCATGCCCTTGACGTCGCCGCCGGAGCAGAACGCGGTGCCTGCACCGGTGATCAGCAGCGCGCCGACGGACGGATCCTCGCCGCAGACGCGGATCATGGTCCGCAGCGCCGGGGTGAGATGATCCGACAGCGCGTTGCGCGCTTCGGGTCGATTCAGCGTGATGATCGCAACGCGGCCCTGCACCTCGCAGAGCAGTTCGTTGGTGCCGGTGTCGATGGATCGCGCGGTCGTTGTCATGGCTCACCGTTCGGGCTGCGAGGGTTTGTTTCGCGATGCGGAAAATCGCGCCGATTCTGTTTGGCGCGTGCATGGCCGCCTGCATTGGCAGGGCTTTATTCGCCAGTCTAACAGGCGCATGATCGCTTGCAAAAGTGCTCATTGCCGGAGGCCGCCATGAATATTCAAACGCCCATCGCATCCGACCTGATCGCGCCCGACACCACCGGCACCAATTTCTATCGCACCGATCCGTCGCTTGCGGACCTGTTGCAGATTCATCTGTCGGAAAAACTGTTCAAGCACATCGCGCCGCATCTCGACCGGCTCGGCGGGCTGGTCGGTGGCCGGCTCGACGAATGCGGTCGCATTGCGGACCGTCACGGCCCGGTGCTGCATCCGCGCGACAAGTTCGGCCGCGACGTGCAGTCGATCGAATATCATCCGGCCTATCGCGAGTTGGAGAACGCGGCGTTCGGTGAATTCGGCATTCACGCGATGTCGCATCGCAAGGGCATTCTCGGCTGGTCCGAGACCTATCCCGTCACCGCGAAGCACGCCTTTACGTTTCTCTTCAACCAGTGCGAATTCGGCATGGGCTGCCCGATCAACGTCACCGACGGTGCGGCGAAACTGTTGTCGCGCTTCGGCGACGACGCGCTGAAGGCGAAGTATCTCGACGGCTTGACGCAGACCGACATGAGCAAGCTGACGCAAGGCGGCCAGTTCATGACCGAGAAGGAAGGCGGCTCCGACGTCGGCAGCCTCACCTCGCGCGCGGTGCAGGAGGGCGATCACTGGCGGCTTCATGGTGACAAGTGGTTCTGCTCCAACGCCGACGCCAAAGTGGTGATGCTGCTGGCGCGGCCGGACGGTGCGGGGCCGGGCACGCGTGGCGTCGGCTTGTTCCTGATGCCGCGTTTCCTCGATGACGGTTCGCAGAATCACTACCGGATCGTGCGGCTGAAGGACAAACTCGGCACCCGTTCGATGGCCTCCGGCGAAATCAAGCTGGAAGGCGCGATCGCCTATTCGGTCGGGCGGCTTGATCGCGGCTTCGTGCAGATGGCCGAGATGGTAAACTCGTCGCGGCTATCCAACGGCGTGAAGTCCACCGCGCTGATGCGCCGCGCGTGGCATGACGCGATGGCGGTGGCGCGCGGCCGCATCGTGTTCGGGCAGCGGATTTCCGATCTGCCGTTGGCGCGGCGGCAATTGATGAAGATCATGCTCGCGGTGGAGCAGGGGCTGTCGATGAGCTTCATCACGGCGGACGCACTCGACCGTGCCGAAGGTGGCAGCCAGGACGCCGCCGCGCTTCTGCGCATCCTGACGCCGACGTTGAAATTCCGCGCTACCCGCGATGCGCGCAAGGTGTGCGGCGATGCCATGGAGATGCGCGGCGGCGTCGGCTACATCGAGGAATTCGTCACGCCGCGGCTGTTGCGCGACGCCCATCTCGGCTCGATCTGGGAAGGCACCGGCAACATCGTCGCGCTCGACGCGCTGACCCGCGCGGTCGGCCGCCACGGCGCGGAATCCGCGCTCGGCGCCGATCTGCACGCGCGGCTCGACGACTCGGCTTCCGTGCCGCAGGCATGGCGCGACAAGCTGCACGGCCTCACCGACAAGGCGATCGATTTCGCCCGCGAGGTCGCGCGGCATTCCGAGAACGAAGCCGACGCCCGCCGTGCCACCTCGACGCTGTATCAGGTGGCGAGTGCGGTGGCGATGACATGGGAAGGCGCACGCATACACGCCGCGCGGGGCGATGCGCGGCGCGTGCTGCTGGCGCGTGCAGTGATCGACCACCGGTTGACGCCGAACGATCCGTTCAAGCTGATGACCACAGGTGCTGAACGCAAGATTGTCGAGCATCTGCTCGGCGATGATGCGCTTGGCATGGCGGAGGCTGGCGAACTGCTGACCGCCGCCTGAGCCGTCGCGTCGATACAACAATCAACAATCGGGGAGGTGCTCGATGAAGGCCGCCGTTCTCTATGAAGTGAACAAGCCGTTGCAGATCGAGGAGATCAGCATCCAGAAGCCGGGGCCGCGCGAGGTGCTGATCCGCACCACCGTCGCAGGTCTTTGCCATTCCGATCTGCACTTCATGGAGGGGCTGTATCCGCACCCGCTGCCGGTGGTGCTGGGCCATGAATCCGCCGGCGTGGTCGAGCAGGTCGGCTCCGACGTGACCTACGTGAAGCCCGGCGATCACGTTGTCACCTGTCTCTCGGTGTTCTGCGGCACCTGCGATTACTGCTCGACCGGACGGCCAGTGCTGTGCACCGACACCACGGTGAAGATGTTGCCGGGGCAATCCAACCGCCTGTCGTGGGCGCGCTCCGAGAAGCTCAACCAGTTTCTCAACCTGTCGTCGTTCGCCGAGCAGATGCTGGTGCATGAGAATGCCATCGTCAAAATCCGCAAGGACATGCCGCTCGAACTGGCGGCGCTGATCGGCTGCGGCGTCATCACCGGCTACGGCGCGGTGGTGAACACGGCGAAGGTGACGGCGGGCGAGACCGTCGCGGTGATCGGCTGCGGCGGCGTCGGCATGGCCGGCATCAACGGCGCGGCCATTGCGGGTGCGGGCCGCATCATCGCCATCGACACCAACCCGGCGAAGCTGCAACTCGCCACCAAGCTCGGCGCCACCGATATTGTCGATCCGCGGAACGGCGACGTGGTGCAGCAGGTCAAGGAATTGACCGGCGGCGGCGTCAATCATGCCTTCGAGATGCTCGGCCGCAAGGACACCGCCGAGCAGGCCTTCGCCATGCTGGCGCAGGGCGGCACCGCTACCATCGTCGGCATGGTGCCGTTCGGCCAGAAGATCGAATTACACGGCTTCGACTTTCTGCGCGAGCGCCGGATTCAGGGCTCGTCGATGGGCTCCAACCATTTCCGCGTCGACATGCCGCGCCTCATCGAGTTCTACATGCGCGGCAAGCTGCACCTCGACGACTGGATTTCCGCCAAGCTGAAGCTGTCGGAGATCAACGAAGGCTTTGCCAACATGAAAGCCGGCAAGACCGTACGCAGCGTCATCATGTTCGACTCCTGAGTTTGCCATTCCCGCCACCGGCCGGGAATGGATCGCCGAGCGCGATCACAACTTCGTCAAACGCCGCGAAATACCGGCGAATATCGCTTCGCTCGCGGCATTCGCCGGGCGTGGCTGGTGGACGGCCGCCCCGGATCGATCTACACCGCGCGCAACTGTCGACTGCTCAGCGCGGGAACGCGGATGCATCCACGCCACCGGAAAAACCTCAACGTCCTGTTGCCCATCTTCGCGGTGATCGGCTTCATGTTCGGTCTGGTTGCCTATGCGCCGCAACTCTACCGCATTTTCTGCGGCGCCACCGGCTATGGCGGGACGACGCAGCGGGTGCTGACGGATTCCGCGACGATCTCCGACAAGACGGTGACGGTCGCGTTCGACACTAATGTGGCACCGGATCTGCCGTGGCGATTCGAGCCGGAGCAACGCTCCGTTACCGTGCATCTCGGCGAGCAGAAACTCGTGTACTTTACCGCAGAGAATCTTTCGAACGAATCGATCGTTGCGCATGCAACGTTCAACGTCACGCCGGCGACGAGCGGTCTCTACTTCAACAAAATCCAGTGCTTCTGCTTTAACGAGGAGCGGCTCGACCCGCATCAGAAGGTCGAGATGCCGGTGGTGTTTTACGTCGATCCGGAGTTCGCGAAGGATCCCGACAACCAGCACGTCGACACCATCACGCTCAGCTATACGTTGCTGCGCTCGGTCGATCCGTCGCAGAGCAAGAATCTGGCGCGCTTCCGCAACGATGCGGCGCCCGATCCCGCCCATGGCAAACAGCTTTTCGCCGAGCGTTGTAATGCTTGTCACGCCATGGACAGCAACAAAACCGGACCGAAGTTGTCCGGTGTGGTCGGGCGAGAGGCGGGCTCAGTCGCCGGATATCATTATTCGGCGGCGCTTCAGAGCGCTCACCTCAAATGGTCCGAGAGCAATCTGGATCGATGGCTGGCCAGCCCCAAGGATTTCGTGCCTGGCGTACGAATGCCGGTGCGCGTGCTCGATGCCCCGTCGCGCCGCGACATCATCGCCTATCTGGAGCAGGTCACCAAAGCTCCCGCGAACAAATCGCAACATTCCGCTGTGGATGGCGAATATTGACCGGCTTGGGACGGCCGCAGGGATGTGGCGCGTCGACGTTTGTGTGACGTTACCGCGACACGTGCGCCGACACCGCGAGCCATTGGCCGTTCTGCCGTGCCCAGCAATCGGTGTAGCGGCCGGAGGCCAGTGTGCCGTCGGCGGTGGTGAAGCGGGTTTGGGCGTGGATGATGGCGAAGTCACCCATCACGCGGATCAGCACATCGTGCGCTTCGAGATCGCGGATCGTTACCGGTCGCGCGGTCTGTGCGAGAAAGCCGGCGCGGTCGATCAGTGTCTTGTCGGGGTTGGAGCAATAGAATTCGGGCGCAAGAATTTCGTCAAAGCGTTTCACGTCGCCGTTCTGCACCGAACTGATGTAGTCGCGATTGAGTTGCGTCAGTTGCTCGATGTCGGTGCTCATGCCTGTCGCTCCCGGATATGCGATGCGTCGAGATCCTCTGATGGGACGACGATAGCCGCGCGAGGCGGAGACATGGTTCGGCGGCGACCGAACCATGTCTGTTGTCCATTCAGTCCTTGAACATTGGCGGTGGCGTGAAGCCGCCGAATTCGCGCTCGATCAATGAGGCGAAGCGGATCGGCGTGTGATCCTCCAGCCACGGCCCGACGATCTGCGCACCCAGCGGCAGGCCGTCCTTGTCGAGGCCGAGCGGGATCGCGGTGGCCGGCAGGCCGGGCAGGGTGGCGATGCCGGGCCATACCAGTTGATCGACGTAAGGATGGAGCTTGCCGTCGATCTTGATGCGGCGCTGTTCCTGATCCGGCAGATGATCGTGCGGGAACGCAGGCGTCGGCATGATCGGGCAGATCACCGCGTCGAACTTCTTGAACAGGTCACGCCACTGCGCGCGCAGACGGGTACGGCCGCCGTCCGCCATCACCCAGTCGCGATGGCTGAGCGTGATGCCACGCAGTCGCTCGGCGGCGAGGCTCGTGTCACTCGGTGCGAGTTTGGCGGCGGCAACCTGTGCGGCGGCGTAGGTCTCCGGCGGAAAGCTGCCGGCGAGGAACGACATCAGCATCCGCATATAAAGCCGCGATGACGCGGCGAGGTCCGGCAACAACGGCGTTTCGCGTGTGATGCTGACGCCGAGCTTTTCGAGATTGTCGGCGAGCTTGTCGATCGCGTCCTTGATCGATGCGCTGGTCGGCAGCAGCGGGTGAGTGTCGAGCACCAGCACGCGGAATCCCTTGAAGTCGGGATGGCGCGGAGCCGGCAGTGACAGCCGATAGGCGACGCCGGCGTCGATCGGATCGGGTCCGGCCATCACGTCGAGCAACGTGGCGAGATCGGCGGCGCTGCGCGCCATCGGCCCGATCACCGAAAGGTCGCGCGTGAACGGCAGCGGCGGATTGGGCGGCGCGACGTGGCCGCGCAGTGCGCAGAGATCGTAGGTCGGCTTGTGCGCATAGACGCCGCAATGAAACGCCGGCACGCGCAGCGAGCCGCCGATATCGGAGCCGAGCGACAGCGCGCCGTAGCCCGCAGCCAGGGCCGCCGACGATCCGCCGGAGGAGCCGCCCGGCGTGCGGCCGAGGTCGTAAGGATTGTTAGTGACGCCATAGACCTCGTTGTAGCTCTGCCAGTCGCCGAGCGAGATCGGCACGTTGGTCTTGGCGAGGATGACGCCGCCGGCATTTTTCACGCGCGTGATCGGCAGCGCGTCCTCGGTCGCCTTGAAATTCTTGTGCTGCGGATAACCCCACGTCGTCGCGAGCCCGGCGACATTGAACGACTCCTTTACCGTCATCGGAATGCCGAGCAACGGCTTCTTCTCGCCGCGCGACAGCGCTGCGTCGGCAGCCCGCGCAACCTCAAGTCCGCGTTCGAAATCGCGGACGCAGACCGCGTTGATCTTGCCGTCGTGCTTTTCGATGCGCGCAATGGTGTCTTGCGCCAGTTCGACGGCGGAGACCTTCTTCGCGGCGAGGGCGGCGGACATGTCGGCGGCGGACTTGAAGCTCCATTGCGATGCGGCCAAGATTTTCTCCCATGCTTGATGATGCCGGTGTGATGATGCCAGTTCCCGCGCCACATGCAAGAACGTGACGGCATGTCGCGGTTGCGCGGCGGGTCGCCGCCGTTGCTAACGTGCGGTGAAATCCTTCGGCGAGAATTCGAGGTCGAGCACTTTCCACTCGGCATATTTCTCGGCGGGCAGCATGGTGTAAGGCTGGCAGGCTTGCAGCGCGGCGATAGCGCCATGTGCCAGCGCGATGGCCTTCGGCGAGGCTTTGCCTTCGATCAGGACGGGCGGCGCGGCGAGGCGACCGTCCGGCATGAATACCGTTCGCAACTTGATCCAGACGTCATCCGACGCCGTTACCGTGTCCGGCATCGCCGAACAGGTTTTCAGATGGCGGCGAAAGGCCGCGATGTCGACCGAGTCAACCTTGGCGCTATCGACGGCGGCTGCGTCGAAGTCGCTTTTGCCGAGCGAGTCCGGCAGGCCGAGCGTCACGCCGTATTTCACGGTGAGGTCTGGTTCCGGTGGCGCGAATGCCGGCGCCGGGGGAGATTGCGGCTGTTGCTGCGGTTGCACCTGTGCGTCTTGCGGCGCGGTGGCGTGCTGTTCCGGCGTAGTCTGTTGCTGCGGCTGCGGCGCGACCTGTTGTTGCGGTTGCGGTTGCGGTTGCGGCGCGGCTTGCTCTTGCGGTGCGGGCTGCTGCGGCGTTTCCACCGACGGTTTCAGGTCGGGCAGTTTCACGTCCGGCTCCGGCGGCGTGGGAGACTGCTCCGGCGGCTTGATCTCGTCCGGCGTGACCAGATCGACGGCGATGGCCTTCGCGCTTTCAGTCTGGAACGGGCGTACGCCGGCATAGAGCAGGATCGCGATCACCAACGCGACATGGCCGACCACCGATGCGGCGGCGGCCAGTCTGGGAAGCAGCCCGGATTCAGACATGGCGATCAAAAGGCATGACGATCAACAAGGCTGCGCGGGTTATCCGACTGACGGCGAAAGCTCGGCGCGGAGCATGAAGCGCGCGCCGCGTCCGCGTCAAGCCGCGGACGCGGCATCACCATCACGATGCGATGACAATGCGCGCGGGGTTCAGTGATCTGTCCGCGCGGTTTGCAGGAATTGCAACAGCAGTCGATTGACCTCGTCGGGACGCTCCTGCTGCACCCAGTGACCGGCGCCCTCGATCAGATGACAGCCGCGCATGTCGGCGCAGGCCGTGGTCTGCATCGCCTCGATCGCGCCGGGGCGCTGATGGATGCCCCAATCCTGCTTGCCGGCGATGAAGCAGGACGGCACCTCGATGCGGCGGCCGGCGAATACTTCGAGATCCGGCGTGTTCACTCCTCTAGTGCCGCAGCGATACCATTGCAGGCCGCCCTGGAATCCGGTGCGGGCATATTCGTTGCTGTAGACGCGCAGTTCGTCATCCGGCAGCCAGCGGTTGGCGGCGATCTCTGTTGTGCTCGGCATCTCCTCGGCAACCGTCTGCGCCATGGTCTTGTCGCGATCCATCACGTAGTAGGTCGGCAGCTTCGCCAGTTCGGTTGCGGTCCAGCCTTGCAGCGGATGCGGCGCGTTGGCTGCCCAGTCGGCGCTCTTGTGGTGATAGTAGGCCCGCAGGAAGTCGTGCAACCCTTGCGGCGCGCCGTGCATGTCGGCGTTGGCTTCGCGTGTCGCATAGTACCATTGATAGTGCTTGCGCGGACGCGGCAGCGCGGCGAGATCGCGATGCACGGGGTCTTCCGCTATCCGCGCGGGATGGTTCACCGTATCGAACGGAATGGTCGGCGGGCCCGCGAACGGCGCGCTCATGATGACGACCGAGCGAAACACGTCCGGCCGTGACAGCGCGCACCACGGCGCGACGATGGCGCCGAAGTCGTGGCCCACCACGGCCTCCACGCTGCGATGACCGAAGGCGAACACCACACCGAGCGCGTCGCGCACCAGGTTCATCAGCCGGAACGGATGCAGGTCGCCGTCATAATCGGCGCTCCAGCCGGTGGTGCGGCCATAGCCGCGTTGGTCCGGCGCGATGACATGATAGCCGGCGGCCGCCAGCGCCGGCATCACTTTGCGCCAGCTAAAGGCCAGTTCCGGAAAACCGTGCAACAGCAACACGCAGGGCCGGTCCGGGGTTTCATATCCGGCTTCCAGCACATGCACGGTGAGGCCGTTGATATTCTCGATGATGCGCGAGCGAATGCCCGCGGGCAGCGGAAGGTCGGGCAGAAACGTGTTTGACGGCATGTCAGATCCAATCGAATGGCGCGGCATCTCTACGCAGGAACGCTCAGTGCCGTCCTCCGTTGATTCCCCACAAGCATGGAGGAGTCTAATGGGTATCGAAGCGAAGGAACAAGGCAATCTGATCGGCAGCGACAAGGTCGAGGGAACCAACGTCTACGGTGCTGACGGCGAAAAGATCGGTTCCATCGAACGCGTGATGATCGACAAACCCAGCGGCAGGGTGTCCTACGCGGTATTGGGCTTCGGCGGTTTCATGGGATTAGGCAACGATCACTATCCGCTGCCGTGGCAGTCGCTGAAATACAACAAGGAGCTTGGCGGTTATCAGACCATGATCACTGAAGACCAAATTCAGGGCGCGCCGAAATACGCCAGCGACAAGGACTGGAATTGGGGCGACCCCGGTCGCACCCGCGCGGTGAACGATTATTACGGCGTGCCGCTGGCGTGAGGCGTGTTGCGTTGAGTGGCGTTGCGTAAAAGGAAAGCCCGCCGCGAAAGGCGGGCTTTTTCTTTAATAGGACTCTCAATCCGTCATGGCCGGGCTTGTCCCGGCCATCCACGTCTTATCGCGATAAAGAAAAACGTGGATGCCCGGCACAAGGCCGGGCATGACGATAACTTTCGTATTCTGCCAGAGGAAAGAGAAGCTCACCCCTTCTTCGGCCAATACTTCTCGCGCAGGTGGCGCTTCACCAGTTTGCCGGTGGGGGTGCGCGGCAGTTCGGCGGCGAAGTCGATGCTTTTCGGGCATTTGATCGCGGACAGCCGTTCGCGGCAGTAGGCGATCAGTTCGCTTTCGAGAGCTTTGCCAGCTTCCGCCATGTCGTGCGGCTGCACCACTGCCTTCACTTCCTCGCCCATCTCCTCGTTCGGCACGCCGAACACCGCGACGTCGGCCACGGCGGGATGGGTGATCAGCACGTCCTCGGTCTCCTGCGGGTAGATGTTCACGCCGCCGGAAATGATCATGTAGGACTTGCGGTCGGTGAGGTAGAGGAAGCCTTCGTCGTCGACGTAGCCGACGTCGCCCAATGTCGACCAGCCTTTGTCGTTGAAGGCGCGCTGCGTCTTCTCCGGATCGTTGTGATAGGTGAACACCGGCGCGTCGGCGAAGTACACCTGGCCGATCTGTCCGACCGGCACCTCATTGCCGTCTTCGTCGAGGATTTTCAGCGAGCCGACCACCGCCTTGCCGACGGTGCCGCGATGGCTGAGCCACTGTTTCGAATCCGACACGGTGACGCCGTTGCCCTCGGAGCCGGCGTAGTACTCGATCAGGATCGGGCCCCACCACTCGATCATCCTGGCCTTGACCTCGACCGGGCAGGGGGCTGCGGCGTGGATCGCACCCTTCAGCGTCGAGACGTCGTATTTCGCGCGCACCTCGTCGGGCAGCTTCAGCATGCGCACGAACATTGTCGGCACCAGTTGCGACTGCGTGATCTTGTACGTCTCGACCAGCTTGAGGAATTCCTCGGCGTCGAAATGCTCCATGATGATCGAGGTGCCGCCAAGCGTGATCGCCATCATGTTGAAGCGCAGCGGCGCCGCGTGATAGAGCGGCGCCGGCGACAGATAGACGCTGTCCTGTCCCATGCCGCACATGTTGGCGCAGAGGAATTTCAGGAACGGGTTCGGCACGTCGATCGGGTTGTTTTCGTGCGCCCGCTTGATGCCCTTCGGCCGTCCGGTGGTGCCGGACGAATAAAGCATGTCGTAGCCCGCGACTTCATCGGCGATCGGCGTTTTCGGCTGAGATTCTTCGGCCTCCTTGACCCACGAGCGAAAGCCCGGCAACGGCTCGTCGAGCATGTAGAACACGGGGGCGTCCGGTGCGTCGCTGACGAGGCCGGCGATCTGCGCCGCGCATTGCGGCGAGGTGATCACAACTTTCGCACCGCAGTCCTTGACGATGTAGTCGATCTCGTCCTGCTTCAGGTAGCGGCTGATCGCGGTGTAATAGAGTCCGGCGCGTTGCGCGGCCCAGCAGATCTCCATGAACGCGAGCCGGTTTTCCAGCAGGAAGGCGATGTGATCGCCGGCCTTGAGGCCCAGCGAGCGGAACAGGTGCGCGCCCTGATTGGAGAGTTCATCGAGTTCGCGATAGGTGATGGCCTTGCCGGTGCCGGCCATCTGATAGGCGATCTTGTCGGGCTGGGTCTTGGCGTAGTGCGACGGGTGGGTCATCGAACTCCCTGGGCGTTTCCTGATTGTATTGTTGGCGGAGCGACTGGTGAGAAGCGAATAGAAAGCATCTCCTCGTCATTGCAAGCGAAGCAATCCAGTCTTTCTGTGAGAGGCTGGATTGCTTCGGAGCTCACGCTTCTCGCAATGACGGACGAAACGCTGTTTGTTATTCGCTCGCTTACAGCCGCTCGATGATCGTCACGTTGGCCATGCCGCCGCCTTCGCACATGGTCTGCAAGCCGTAGCGCTTGTTGTTTTGCTTCAGCGCGTAGAGCAGCGTGGTCATCAGCTTGGTGCCGGAGCCGCCGAGCGGATGGCCGAGCGCGATGGCGCCGCCGTTGACGTTGAGCCGCGCCGGGTCGGCGCCGGTGGTCTTCAGCCACGCCGCCGGCACTGAGGCGAAGGCTTCGTTGACTTCGAACAGGTCGATGTCATCGATCTTCATGCCGGACTTCTGTAGTGCGCGCTCCGTCGCTGGCAGCGGCGTTTCCAGCATGATCACCGGGTCGCTCGCCACCATGGTCATGTGATGGACGCGGGCCATCGGCTGCACACCGAGCGCCTTCAATCCCTTCTCGTTGACGATCATGACGCCGGATGCGCCGTCGCAGATCTGGCTGGCGCTGGCGGCGGTGAGCTGGCCGCCTTCTTGAATCAACTTGACGCCCTTGATGCCCTCGAGCGTGGCGTCGAAGCGGATGCCTTCGTCGATGTGATGGATGTCGGTCGAGCCGTCGGCGCGGGTGATCTGAAGCGGGACGATCTCGTCCTTGAACTTGCCGGCCTGCGTCGCCGCGATCGCCTTCTGGTGGCTGTTGTAGGAGAACGCGTCGAGTTCATCCTTCGACAGGCCGTACTTCTTCGCCATCATCTCGGCGCCGGTGAACTGGCTGAACTGGATGTTCGGATAGCGCGCTTCCATGTTCGGGCTCTTGTAGGTGCCGAGCCCGGCCTTGGCGGCGAGAATGCTCGGCGTGCCCATCGGCACCCGCGTCATGCTCTCGACGCCGGCGGCGATCACGATATCCATGCTGCCGGCCATCACCGCCTGCGCGGCGAAGTGCAGCGCCTGCTGCGAGGAGCCGCACTGGCGGTCGATCGAGGTCGCGGGCACGCTCTCCGGCAGCTTCGAGGCCAGCACCGCGTTGCGGCCGATGTTGACCGCCTGCTCGCCACCCTGGCCGACGCAGCCCATGATGACGTCCTCGATCTGCGCCGGATCGACGCCGGTGCGCTCCACCAGCGAATTCAGCACCTGCGCGGCGAGATCGGCGGGATGCCAGCCGGCGAGGCGGCCTCCCTTGCGGCCTCCGGCGGTTCGTGCGGCGGCAACGATATAGGCTTCGGCCATGGCAATCTCCTGAGCAGCAGTTAAAGGATGTGGCGGGATTTAACGGGCGGTGCAGGATTTAGTCAATCAATCAATTAACTCTTGAGCGGAGCCGTCGCATAGGCTTATCTGGAAGAATGACGCTGCATCCAAATACCGCTTCCCACCCTCGCTCGCCGGCCCGGAATGCCACCGCGGAAAAACTGCTGGTTGCAGCGAGCGAGTTGATGATCACGCGCCAATCGACCGACGTGTCGCTCAGCGACATCGCGCAGCAGTCGGGGGTGAATGCGGCGCTGGTGAAGTATCACTTCGGCAACAAGGATGGCCTGCTGCTGGCGCTGCTCGAACGCGACGCCGCAACCGAGACGGCCAATCTCGAATATCTGCTGGCGCAGCCGATCGCGCCGACATTGAAACTCAAGCTGCACATCGCCGGCATCATGAAGGCGTATTACCGCTTCCCGTACATGAACCGGCTGATCCACCTGCTGCTGCATGAAAGCAGCGCGGAGGCAGCCGACGAGGTCGCCAAGTTCTTTGTCGCGCCGCTGCTGGATTTCCATCGCCGCCTGCTGGCGGAGGGCGTCGAGGCGGGCGAGTTCCGCGACGTCGATCCGGTGCTGTTCTACACCAGCCTGATCGGCGCCTGCGATCATCTGTTCTTCGGCCGCCAGGCGTTGTCGCGTGCGGTCGGCGTCGGACCGGTGACCGACGAAGTTTGCCGCGATTACGTCGCGCATATCGAGACGATGCTGCTCGGCGGCATCCTCAATCCGGCGCAACGAACGGCATGAGGCGAACGCCGCCTGCCGCGGACTTCATCGAACGTTGATCAGGTTTCCCAACAGAGAGGATCTCAGATGCAGTTGAAAGACGTTGCTGTTCTTATCACCGGTGGTGGCTCGGGCCTCGGCGCCGCGACCGCGCGCGCCATGGCGGCGAAGGGCGCCAAGGTGTCGGTGATCGACCAGAACAAGGACAACGCCGAAAAGGTCGCGGCCGAGGTGAAGGGCGTTGCGATCAATGCCGACGTCACCAGCGAGGAGCAGATTCAGGCCGGCATCGAGAAGGCGGAAGCCGCGCACGGCGTCGCCCGCGTGCTGGTGAACTGCGCCGGCATCGGCGGCTCGATGCGTATCGTCAGCAAGGACGGCTCGATCTATCCGCTCGAGCGTTTCGCGCGCATCATCAACGTCAACCTGATCGGCACCTTCAACGTGCTGCGGCTGTTCGCCGGTCGGCTGGTGCCGACGCCGCCGGACGGCGAGGAACGCGGCGTCATCATCAACACCGCGTCGGTCGCTGCTTATGAAGGGCAGATCGGCCAGATCGCCTATTCGGCCTCGAAGGGCGGCGTGGTCGGCCTGACCCTGCCGGCGGCGCGCGATCTTGCGCAGCACAAGATCCGCGTCAACACTATCGCACCGGGCCTGTTCCTGACGCCGCTGCTGATGGGCCTCAGCGAGGAAGCCCGCAAGAGCCTCGGCGCGCAGGTGCCGCATCCAGCGCGGCTCGGCGCCGCCGACGAATACGGCGCGCTGGCGGTGCATATCGTCGAGAACGCCATGCTCAACGGCGAAACCATCCGCCTCGACGGCGCCATCCGCATGGCGCCGCGGTAGTCGTGGAAGGGACTTGCGTGCGATGGCGTCATCCTGAGGTGCGAGCGAAGCGAGCCTCGAAGGATGGCGCCGTCGCCCTTCGAGGGCCATGCTTGCGCATGGCCGCCTTAGGGTGACGGCTTCTTCATTGGCCGGAATGTGATGGGAGTTCGCATGGCGCAGCCGCTGTTGATCGAACATGACGACGGCCTCGACCGCGTCACGCTGAATCGTCCCGATAGCCTCAACGCGCTCGATCCGACCTTGATCGATGCGCTCAACGATTATTTCGGCAAGCTGCAACGCGACCGCGATACCCGTGTGGTGTTGCTCAAGGGGGCGGGCAAGGCGTTCTGCGCCGGGCTCGACCTGAAAGAAGCGATGGCGCGCCGCGCCGGGCAGCAGGAACCGCCGGGCGTCACCGAGTCGTTGGATTCGCAACGGCGCATCGCCGACATCGTGATGCTGATGCGGCGTTGTCCGCAGCCGATCATCTCGCTCATTCAAGGTTCGGCGGCAGGCGGCGGTTTCGCGCTGGCGCTGGCCTCCGACATCCGCATCGCCGCCAAGGGCGCGCGGATGAACTGCGCTTTCATCAAGCTCGGCCTTGGCGGCTGCGATATCGGCACCAGCTATTTCCTGCCGCGCCTCGTCGGCGTCTCGGTGGCGTCGGAACTGATCCTCACCGGACGCTTCATCGGCGCCGAGCGCGCGCTCGCGGTCGGGCTCGTGTCCGAAGTCGTTGAGGAAGCGCAACTGGAAGCGGCGGCGGAGCCCTACATCGACGCAATGCTGACCGCTTCGCCGGTGGGATTGCGGCTGTCGAAGGAGTGCCTCAACATGAGCGTCGATGCCGGCTCGCTGGAATCCGCGATCGCCATGGAAGATCGCAACCAGGTGTTGTGCAGCCGTTCGGAGGAATTCAACGAAGGCATTCGCGCCTTTCTCGAGAAGCGCAAGCCGGTTTACATTCGACGCTAAAACCAGGTCCGGTCCACGGACGGCAACGGGAGAGAGTGACCATGGAAGGCAATGCGGCCCCGGCTCGTCAGAAGCCGCCATTCCGCAAGGTGAACTGGCTGCCGCGCGACATCGCGGTGGAGCGCCGGCCGGACGGCGTCATCGTGATGAAGTCGCGCTTTCCGCTCAACGATTACCTGCCGTACATTCCCGCGGCCCTCGCGCGCTGGGCGGTGGAGCGCCCCGATCACACCTGGCTGGCGCAACGGCGCGGACCGAACCGCGACTGGCATCGCGTCAGCTACAGTGAAGCCAAGCGCACCGTCGATGCGCTGACGCAGGCGATCCTCGACATGAAACTGCCCGAGGGCGCGCCGGTCGCGATCCTCTCAGGCAACTCTATCGAACATGCATTGATGACGCAGGCGGCGATGCAGGCGCGCCATCCGGCGGCACCGGTGTCGCCGGCCTATTCGCTGATGAGTCAGGACCACGCCAAGCTGAAATACCTGTTCGGCCTGATCAAGCCGAAGCTGGTGATGGTGCAGGACGCGCCGACCTTTGCGAAGGCGCTGAACGCACTCGACCTCAGCGGCATCACAGTCGTTCACGTCGACCGCCCGGCGGAGGGCATTGCCAGCGTGGCCTACGCCGACCTCGCGGCGACGAAAGTGACTGACGCGGTGGCGCAGTCGATCGCGAAGATCACGCCGGATACCATCGGCAAGCTGCTGTTCACCTCGGGCTCCACCGGGATGCCGAAGGCGGTGATCAATACGCAGCGCATGATGTGCGCCAATGCGACGATGATGATGCAGGTGCGGCCGCGCGACCCCAACGGGCCGCTGCCGGTGTTTCTCGACTGGATGCCGTGGAATCACACCATGGGCGGCAACGCGCTGTTCAACCCGGCGCTGATCGAAGGTGGCACGCTCTACATCGACGACGGCCGCCCGGTGCCGGGCCAGTTCGAGGAAACCCTGCGCAACCTGCGCGAGATCTCGCCGACCTATTACGCCAACGCGCCGGTCGGCTACGCCGTGCTGGCGGCGGCGATGGAGAAAGATGACGCGCTGTGCCGCTCGTTCTTCAAGAACATCGGCATCATGGGCTATGGCGGCGCGCGGTTGCCGGACGACCTTTACGACCGGATGCAGGCGCTTGCGGTGCGCGCCACCGGCGAGCGTATCGTGTTCTACACCGGCTGGGGCTCGACCGAGACCGCGCCGACATCGACCGGCACCTATTGGGACACCGAGCGCGTGGGCCTGATCGGCCTGCCGTTTCCCGGCGTCGAACTGAAGCTGGTGCCGGCCGGATCGAAATACGAATTGCGGCTGCGCGGCATCAACGTGACGCCGGGCTATCACAATCAGCCGGAACTGACCGCGAAGGTGTTCGACGAGGAAGGCTTCTACTGCATCGGCGATGCGGGTGTGTTCGTCGATCCCGACGATCCGTCGCAGGGGCTGATTTTCGCGGGCCGCGTCGTCGAGGATTTCAAGCTGTTCACCGGCACCTTCGTGCAGGTCGGCCCGCTGCGCACCGATGCCATCGCCGCGGCGTCGCCGGTCATTCACGACGCGCTGGTCGCGGGACAGGATCGCGCTTTCGTCGGCCTGCTGGCGTGGCCTAATCTGCACGCCTGCCGGCAGTTGATCGGCAATGCCGATGCAAATTTCGAGGACGTGGTGAAGCATCCGGCGGTGATCGATTGCGTCCGCAAGGGCCTTGAGGCGCACAACGCCGCGTCGAACGGCGCGTCCAGCCTGCGCATCGGCCGCGTGATGCTGATGGTGGAGCCGCCGTCGATCGACGGCAACGAATTGACCGACAAAGGCTACATCAACCAGCGCGCCGGCCTCGACCGCCGCGCCGCGCTGGTCGAGCGACTCTACGCCGATCCGCCGGCCGACGATGTGATCGTGCTGAAGTGATGTGCGCAAGAGTGGTCGTCCCCGCCAACGGGTCGGCGCAAAGCGCCGCCCGATGACAGGCTCCGGCGGGGACCCAGACTCCGCAGCGTTACTGAGAAGAACAAAGAGGATAGCCAAGCGAATAAACCGTTGACGTCTGGGGTTATGGGTCCCCGCCTTCGCGGGGACGACGCAATACGAGATTCAATTCCAAGCGAGAGCACACAGCCATGAACTTCGAATTCTCCGACGACCAGAAGCAGCTTCGCGATCAGGCCCGGCGTTTCCTTGCCGAAAAGTGTCCGCCCAAGGCGGTGCGCGCGGTGCTGGAAGGCTCTGCGGGCTACGACAAGGCGTTGTGGAGCGGTCTCGCGGAGATGGGTTTTCTCGGGGTCGCCATCCCGGAAGAGTTCGGCGGCACTGGCGCGGGGCATCTGGAATTGTGCGTGATCGCCGAGGAGATGGGCCGCGCGCTGGCGCCGGTGCCGTTCTCCTCCACGGTCTATCTCGCCGCCGAAGCGCTGATGCTCGCCGGCAGCGACGCGCAGAAGCAGAAGTGGCTGCCGAAGATCGCGTCGGGTGAAGCCATCGGCACGCTGGCGCTGTTCGAAGGGCCGGGCAATCCGTCGCCGCAGGCGATCAAGGTCGCCGCCGCCAACGGCGTGCTCAACGGTGTCAAGAAGCCGGTGGCCGACGGCGCCATCGCCGACTTCGCCATCATCGCCGCGCGCGTTGGGGCGGGCGGACGCGAAACCGACATCGCGTTGTATCTGGTCGATCTCAAGGCCGGCGGCGTCGAAGCCAAGACGCTCACCAATCTCGATCCATCGCGCAATCAGGCCGAACTGACGTTCAAGGACTGCAAGGCCGAACCACTCGGCGCGGCGAACGAAGGCTGGAGCATCCTGTCCCGCGTGCTCGACCGCGCCGCGGTGCTGATGGCGTTCGAGCAGGTCGGCGGTGCGGATCGCGCGTTGGAGATGGGCCGCGATTATGCGCTGGATCGCATTGCGTTCGGCCGCCAGATCGGTTCGTTCCAGGCCATCAAGCACATCCTCGCCGACATGTATGTCGCCGCGACCTTGGCGCGTTCGAACTGTTACTACGGCGCATGGGCGCTTTCGACCAACGCCGGCGAACTGCCGGAAGCGGCAGCCACCGCGCGCATCAGCGCGACGCAGGCGTTCCAGCATTGTTCGAAGCAGAATATTCAGGTCCACGGCGGCATGGGCTTCACATGGGAGTTCGACTGCCATCTCTATTATCGCCGCTCGAATGCGCTGGCGCTGTCGCTTGGCTCTCTCTCCTATTGGGAAGACCAGTTGATCGAGCGCATGCGCAAAAAGAACGCGGCGTGAGTGCAGAGCGGAGATCACGTCCATGAACTTCGACGATACCCCGCAGGAAGCCGCGTTTCGCACCGAGGCGCGCGCCTGGATCGCCGCCAACGCGCCGAAGCAGTATGAGGACGAACTGGCGAAGGCCTCGCTTGGCCGCTTGGTGCTCACGGGCGCCAGCGTGCTCGATGTCGCCAAGGCCTGGCAGAAGAAGAAGGCCGATGCCGGCTGGGCCTGTCTGCATTGGCCGAAGGAATATGGCGGGCGCGGCTCGTCACCGATCGAACGCGTGATCTGGCAGCAGGAAGAAGGCGCGTTCGGCAAGCTCAGCCGCATGTTCATTATCGGGCACGGCATGTGCGGCCCGACCATGATGGCCTATGCGAGCGAGGAGCATAAGCGCAACTACCTGCCGCCGCTGGCGTCGGGCGAGAAGGTGTGGTGTCAGTTGTTCTCCGAGCCCGCCGGCGGGTCCGACGTTGCGGGGCTTCGCACCCGTGCCGAGCGCGATGGCGACGATTGGGTGATCAATGGCCAGAAGATCTGGACCTCTGGCGCGCATTACTCCGACTACGGCATCCTGATCACCCGCACCGACCCCACCGTGCCGAAGCACAAGGGGCTCACCATGTTCTTCCTCGACATGAGGAGCCCCGGCGTCGAGATTAAGCCGATCAAGCAGGCCAATGGCCAATCCGAATTCAACGAGGTGTATTTCACCAACGTGCGGATTCCCGACAGCCAGCGGCTCGGTGCCGTGGGCGACGGCTGGAACGTCTCGCTCACCACGCTGATGAACGAACGCATGTCGATCGGTGCCAGCGTCGCGACCGGCTTCCCGGAATTGTTCGACTACTGCAACGACCTCGTTATCGATGGCGCGCCGGCGATCGACGATCGCGCAGTGCGGGCAAAGCTCGCCAACTGGGCGGTGAAGGCGTCAGGCCTGAAATACACCGCGTTCCGTTCGATCTCTGCGCTGTCGCGCGGCGAGCGGCCGGGGCCCGAAAATTCCATTGGTAAGCTGGTAGCAGGCTCGATGATTCAGGAGGTCGCGACCTACGCGCTCGATCTGCAAGGCGCGGCCGGCGTCGTCAGCGATCCGGCGCAAGCGGAGGTCGCGGGCAAATTCCAGGCGATGCTGCTGCGCTCACCCGCGACGCGCGTGGAAGGCGGCACCGATGAGATTTTGCGCAATATCATCGCGGAGCGCGTGCTCGGCCTGCCGGGCGATATCCGCGTCGACAAGGACGTGCCGTTCAACAAGATTCCGACCAAGGGCCGGGGGTAGTTTTTAGTCGTCCCCGCGAAGGCGGGGACCCAGACTCCGCAGCACGGGCGATTAAAGGAAGGCACCTGTTGCTCGCGCCTGTGACGGTAATCAAGGCCAGGGTAATGGGTCCCCGCCTTCGCGGGGACGACCAAACCAAGACTGGAGGACTTCACCATGAACTTCGACGATACCCCGGAAGAGGCTGCGTTCCGCGCCAAGGCACGCGAATGGGTTCAGGCCAATGCGCCGAAGGAATATGAGGCGGAGCTGTCGCAGGCGTCGCTCGGGCGCATCAGCCTGAAGAAGGGCGATATGGTTGCGGTCGGCAAGGCTTGGCAGAAGAAGAAGGCCGATGCCGGTTGGGCCTGCCTGTCCTGGCCGAAGGAATATGGCGGTCGCGGCGCGACGCCGATCGAAAAGGTCATCTGGCAACAGGAGGAAGGCGTTTACGGCAAGCTGACGCAGCCGTTTCAGATCGGCGAGGGCATGTGCGGCCCCACGGTGATGGCGTTCGGCAGCGAGGACGACAAGCGCCGCCGCCTGCCGAAGCTCGCATCCGGCGAGGAGATCTGGTGCCAGTTGTTTTCTGAGCCGGCCGGCGGCTCCGACGTTGCAGGCCTGCGCACCCGCGCCGAGCGCGACGGCGACGACTGGATCATCAACGGCCAGAAGATCTGGACCTCCGGCGCGCACTATGCCGACTGGGGCCTGCTCATCACCCGCACCGATCCCAATGTGCCGAAGCACAAGGGCCTAACGATGTTCTTCCTCGACATGAAGAGCAAGGGCGTCGAGGTGAAGCCGATCAAGCAGGCCAACGGGATGCAGGAATTCAACGAGGTGTATTTCACCGACGTGCGGATTCCCGACAGCCAGCGCCTCGGCAATGTCGGCGACGGCTGGAACGTGTCGCTGACCACGCTGATGAACGAACGCATGTCGATCGGTTCGCGGCTCGCTACTGGCTTCCCTGAAATCTTCGCGTTCTGTAGCGACCTGATGACCGACGACGGCCTCGCCATCGACGACGCGGCGGTGCGTGCGAAACTGGCCGACTGGGCGGTGAAATCGAGCGGGCTGAAATACACCGCCTATCGATCGCTCTCGGCGCTGTCGCGCGGCGAGCGGCCGGGCCCAGAGAATTCCATCGGCAAGCTGGTGGCCGGCACCATGGTGCAGGATATCGCGGCGTTCGCGATGGATTTGCAGGGCGCGGCCGGCGTCATCACCGATCCGGCAACGGCGGAAGCGGCGGGCCGCTTCCAGGCGATGTGGCTCGGCTCGCCGGGGATGCGCATCGCCGGCGGCACCGACGAAATCCTGCGCAACATCATCGCCGAGCGCGTGCTGGGCTTGCCGGGCGATATTCGCGTCGATAAGGACGTGCCGTTCAACAAGATTCCGACCAAGGGGCGGTGACATGGCAGACGGCGGAGCGGGCAAGCCCGCGACATATTCGACCGAGCAACGCATCGGCGTACTCGAGGAACTGTTGCACGAGCGCTTCTCGTGTCGGGCTTTTCTGGCAAAGCCGGTACCGCGCGATATCATCGAGCGCGTCCTGAACACCGCGCAGCGCACTGCGTCGTGGTGTAATAGTCAGCCATGGCAGGTTGTGATCGCCAGCGGCGGGGAGAAGGAAGCGTTTCGCAAGCTGATGTACGACACCGCGTCCAGCGCCGGCAGCGAGCATCACGGCGACTTCCCGTTTCCGCGCGAATATCGCGGCGTCTATCTGGAGCGGCGGCGGGAGAGCGGCTTCCAGCTCTACAACACGCTCGGCATCGCACGCGGCGACAAGGTTGCCTACGCGCAGCAGGCGTTGCAAAATTTCAATTTCTTCGGCGCGCCGCATGTCGCCATCATCCACACCGACGAAGCGCTCGGCGTCTACGGCGCGATCGACTGCGGCGGCTATGTCAGCAACTTCATGCTGGCGGCGCAGGCGCTCGGCCTCTCCACCATTCCGCAGGCGGCGCTGGCGTTCCATTCCGACGTGGTGCGCAAGCACTTCGGCTTGAGTGACGACCGCCGCGTGGTGTGCGGCATCTCGTTCGGCTACGGCGACAACGCGCACAAGGTCAACAGCTACCGCACCTCGCGCGCGACCATTCCGGATACGGTGACGTTCGTGGGGGAATGAACGGCTGCGCGGTCGTCCTTTCGCCAAGCTCCGCGAGTACAGGCTGCCTTTCGGCGCGGCTACGCTTGCGCCGGAGGAGGCCCGCATGAGCAACGCTCGCAAACACGTTTCCCTCATCGTCATGGCTGTATTGCTACTGTGCGTCGGAAGCAGGGCGTTTGCCGGTGATGCGCGCCCGTCGATGCCCTATCACGGCACAGCGACAATGCTGGATGATGGAACCATCGAACTCAATCTCAAGACCGCTGCGGACGGCAAGCCGGCGGAAGGTACGCTCGCCTATAAGGTTGGCGATAACGCTTATGACAGCATCCGCCGCCAGCTAGGCGGGCTACGGCCGGGTCAGACCAAGCGTTTCAGTCCATGGAAGGACTGATGACTGATTAGGCTCAAAACCGCGGCTTCCGCTTCTCCTTGTACGCCGCGACGCCTTCCTTGATTTCGTTGCCGCGCATACTGTCGCGCTGGCGCTGGTCGGCGGCGTCCTCGTCGAGCTTGCCGTGGGCGATCTCGTTGATGGTGCGCTTCATGCCGCGCATCGCCATCGGCGCGTTGCCGGCGAGCGTTGCGGCCAGGGCATCGACCTCGCGATCAAGCTCGGCAGCCGGCACCATCTCGGTGAGATAGCCGATCCGCAACATTTCGGCGGCCTCGATCTTTTGCGCGGTGAGGAAAAGCTTCTTCGCCGCATTGACGCCGAGGCGCGAGACGTAACGCGACACGCCGCTTTTGTAATAGTGCAGTCCGAGCCGCGCCGCCGGCATGAACATCTCGCAGGTGTCGACGCCGATGCGGAAGTCGCAGGCCAGCGCCAGGTCGGTCGCGCCGCCGTAGACGCCGCCGTTGAGCCGGCAGATGGTGGGGAGCGCAAGATTTTCCAGGCGGTCGGCCACCACCTCGAATGCCGACCCCGCGCTTTGCTCGTCGGCGGCGCTTGCGGTGCGCTCGGCGATGGTGCCGAGGTCGAAGCCAGCGCAGAACGCGCGGCCCGTTCCGGTCAGCACCAGCACGCGGATGCCATCATCCGCCTCGACGCGGTCGAACAGGGCCATCAGTGCCGCGAGGTCCGACGGTTGCAGCCGGTTCAACAGGCGCGGCCGGTTGAGGCGGATGGTGGCGCGCGGCCCGTCCCGGGTCAGGATCGGTTCGCTGGCGGTGTCGTCGGTTACGTCCGGCATATTCTTTGTCCCGTGCTTGCCGTCGAGGCAAAAGCAATGTGAGATTGTTGTATTATTGACGGAGTTGTGATCGCCCGGCCTGCGTCGTCGTGCAAGCTGCGTCATCCATCACAAGAGCATTTACTTTGGCAACAGGTTAGCTCCCATGGACGTGTCTCATCTCGCGCAGACGTTCGGCAGTCTGTTCGTGTCGATCTTCGTGGTCGCGACCTATACCATGAAGACGATGATCCCGTTGCGGGTGTTCGGGATTCTCACCAATGTCATCCTGATCGCCATCGCCATCCCGACCCATCACTATCCGACGCTGGTGCTGCACGGCATCCTGCTGCCGCTCAATGTCTACCGGCTGCACGAGATGTTGCAACTGGTGCGCGACGTGAAGAAGTCGGTCAACAGCGACCTGTCGATGGACTGGCTGAAGCCGTTCATGACCAAGCGCAGTTGCAAGGTCGGCGAGGTGCTGTTCTACAAGGATGAGAAGGCGGAGGAGATGTTCTACATCGTCTCGGGCCGTTTTCGTCTGGTGGAATCCGAGATCGAATTGCCGGTCGGCGCGCTGGTCGGCGAACTCGGCATGTTATCGCCGACCCATGAACGGACGCAGACGCTGGAATGCATCGAGGCGGGCGCTGTGCTGAGCGTGACCTATACCCAGGTCGAGGAACTGTTCGTGCAGAATCCTGAGTTCGGTTTCTACTTCCTGAAGCTCGCCAGCGCGCGGCTGTTCGAGAACATCGGCAAACTGGAAGACCGGCTTGCCGAATATACCTACGACCGCGCGGCGGCCGCACCGGCGTGACGCGACGGAGCGCAACGTGAACAGCATCGCGGACTCATTTCGTTTCCTGCTCTCCGATCTCACCGGCGTTGACGACTGCACGTTGCCCACGGTGCCGGACGGCGTGCCGGAGGCATTGCGTCCAGTGGTTGCGGAAGCGATCGCTGCGTTGATCGCCTATCAAGGGCCGAGCTATGCGGAGCTTTACGTCCATCGCTTGCGACGGTTCGCGCGCCGGCGCGACGTCGATGCCGTGCTGCTCGGCCTGATCGCGGGCGAGCTGACGCGGCGCATGTGTTACGACGATCCGATCCGCATCGCGCAACATCATCTCGCGACGGCCCATCACGGCGATGCGGTGGCGGCGCGCCATCGTTTCCGGCTCGACGAATTGTTCGGCGCGCTTCCCGGCAAGGTCGGTCGGCCGTTGCTGATGGGCTGCGAGCGTGCCGGCTGGACTCATCTGCCGGTGTCGATGCGATTCAACGCGTGCAGCGGCGCCGGCCGGTTGCGGCTGCGGCTGGAGGCCGGGTTGCGGCGCTGGCGGTTGTTCTCCGCCCGCTACGCGTCGGAACGCGCGTGGGTCGAGCGCTGGCTGCATATGATCGATCGCGGCCTGACCAAACAACCCGCCGCAGCACTGGCGATTGCCGGCACGGCCGCGATGATCCAAGGCAGCGGCGACGGTTACCGGCGCGGCCTGGCCGATTGGCACGCGTTGATCGATGGCATCGTCAAACCGGCATTGGATGGCGTGTTGCCGGTCGCCGATCTTGCCGCTGCCATCGGCGAGATCGTGACGCTGTCGCGCGACGGTGCGTCGCGGCAGGTGGCTGTCGCGATTTCGCGGATCAGGGAGGAGGCGACCCGTGGCGCGTAACCTCTCATTCGGGCTTGGCAATCCATCAAATGCCACTAATCTGAGCATGTGCGTTGCTTGAAAGCGTTATCGCGAAGGGCGTCATCTTGGTGTTCCCGAATATGTCTTCCGCGATAATGGTCGGCCCGCTGGTTGGCTGGATGCTGGCGCTGACGGTCAAACATGTCATTGCCGATTTTTTGCTGCAAAACCACTGGATGGCGGCCGGGAAGGATGCCAAGACCGGATGGGCGCTCCCGCTGCTGTCGCACTGTCTGATCCATGGCGTTCTCACCACGGCGTTGGTGGCGTCGGTGGCGCCGCGCTTCTGGTTCATCGGTCCGGTGGATTTCGTCATTCATCTGGCGATCGATCGCGCCAAGGGTTTTTGTGTCGCGCGGTTCGATGTCACGCCGACGCATCGCTGGTTCTGGTGGCTGATCGGCATCGATCAGGCGTTGCATCATCTCACGGGGTTTGCGCTCGCCATCTGGCTCGCCGCCAACCAATAACAACAAAAGGAGACGCCATGTCCGAGGCCCCGCTTGCCAAACAGACTGTCGATGTGCGCGGCCGGCGCATGGCCTATCATACGCGTGGCGAAGGACGGCCGATCCTGTTCCTGCACGGCAATCCGACATCGTCCTATCTGTGGCGCGACGTCATTCCCGAACTGGAAGGCCATGGCCGGCTGATTGCGCCGGACCTGATCGGCATGGGCGATTCCGACAAATTGCCGGACCCGCAACCCGACACCTATCGCTTCACCACGCATCGCGATTTCCTCGATGGCTTCATCGATGCGGTGATCGGCGACAGCGAACCGGTGGTGCTGGTGGTGCATGACTGGGGTTCGGCGCTCGGCTTCGATTGGGCCAACCGCCATCGCGACCGCGTGCGCGGCATCGCCTACATGGAAGCCATCGTCCGGCCGATTGCCGGCTGGGAGGAATGGAGCCCGTCGGCGACGCCGGTGTTTCAAGGCTTTCGCTCCGACAAGGGCGAGCAGATGATCCTCGACCGCAACCTGTTCGTCGAACGTGTGCTGCCGGGCTCGGTGCTGCGCAAATTATCGGACGCGGAAATGGCCGAGTATCGCAAGCCGTTCGTGCAACGCGAGGATCGTTGGCCGACGCTGACATGGCCGCGCGAAATCCCCATCGCCGGCGAACCGACGGATGTAGTGGCCATCGCCACCGCCTATTCGCAATGGCTGGCAACAAGCGACATTCCGAAGCTGTTCGTCAATGCCGAGCCCGGCGCCATCCTGCTTGGCGTGCTGCGGGAGTTCTGCCGGACGTGGCCTAACCAGACCGAGGTGACGGTTCCGGGATCGCACTTCATTCAGGAGGATTCCGGTGCGGCAATCGGGCGGGCCATCGCGCAATGGATCGTGGCGAAAGGCGTTTGATTCGCCGATGGAACCGCGATTCTGATTCGGGAACAAAGCGCAAGTGGGCAGATAGGCCGTCGTGGCGTGTGGTTAACTCCTCGTTAGGAATTTGCGGAGCATTTTCAGGATTGGGGATTTCTCCGACCAGGAATATGCCATGTGGTCCAGCCGCGAAGCGTTCGAGAATGATTTTTGCCCGGTTCGAGACGATCTGCTTGGCCAAATGTATCGCGCCAACCAGAACGGTCTGCCGCAACTGGTGGACAGCGTGTCGCCCGACGTGCGGGCGATGCTGGCGTTGTTTTGCTACCGCCGCAGCCATCTGCACGCGCTGGCGATCGCGATTGCCGGAAGTTGCACTGAGCGCGATTTGATTCAGTTCGGCGGCCGTGTCGGCGCCGCGCTGTACGATCTGTCGCGCAGTGCGCCGGCTTCACGCGCGGCGCAGTCGTCCCATGGCGGCCGCAAGCCGGTGACGCTGTCGACCAAACCGCTGACGACGCTGGCGCCGCTCGAGGATATCGAGGACGACGAGCAGCAGCCACAAGTGGTGATGGCCTGATCGGATTAGTCGCGGGCTTAGTCCGCGAGTAGCGGCAAACCGTAGCGCCGCCGCGCCATCGCGCATTCTGCGTCGCCCGGCATACAGACCCGGCACACCTCCGGACGCACCGCATAAACCGCGCACGACGTCGCTTCGCCGACGCGGCCGACCAGCGCCGTACAGCGTTCACCTTCGCAACGCATCCCCGACGATCGCTCGTTGACATACCGCGTCGGAATGAGATCGAGCGCAGCATCATCCTCGATGGTGAAGCGCGGCCAGTTGCGCGAATAGGCGCAGCACGCGCCGCAGCTCTGGCAAGGGCTCATCGCGTCGGTGTCGGTCATTCGTCTCCTCGCATCTGCCGGGTCTTGTCGTGAATCATCTGGTCGAGGCTGGCGCGCCATCTTGCGCGGAGCACGTCGCGGCGCTCGGCATAGCGTTCGTCGAGATAAGTGGCGTCGATGACGCGGTCGGTGCGGAAGCTGCGAAAGTCCTTGCGCAGCTCGCACCACGCCGCGAGCAGCCGCACGGTTTCGAGATAGCCCACCGTAATCGGCCAGATCACCCGCGTGCTGTCGCGGCCGTGCTCGTCGCGATAGCGTAGCGCGATCTTCTTGCCGGCGTGAATATGCGCGCGCACCTTGGTCATGTCGATGCGGTCGGGTTCGGCATAAACGTCGCGCCGCGCGCGGCTGGCCGGCTCCTGCACGAACGGCCGCAACGTGTCGGGCACGGTAGCCTCGATTTTCGCGATGAGATTCTCGGCGGCTTTGCCCAGCACGGCATCGGCGTGGCCCGCGACCCATTGCGCGCCGAGCACGGCGGCTTCGATCTCGTCCGGCGTCAACATCAAGGGCGGCATGTCGAAGCCGCGTTCCAGCACGTAGCCCATGCCGGCTTCGCCGCGGATCGGCACCCGCTGGCCGATCAAGGTGGCGATGTCGCGATAGATGGTGCGCTTCGAGGTTTCCAGCTCAGTCGCGATGGCGTCGGCGGTCAGCGGCTTGCGGGCGCGCCGCAGCACCTGGATGATCTGGAACAGCCGGTCGGCGCGTCTCATGATCGTGTCTTCCGAGCCTGACGTTGATGCTGACAGCACGTTGGCAGCAGGGGGTAGCTAGGGTCGCGCAGGTTTTCAAGAGACAGGAGCTTGCGATGATCATTCTCTACGGGTTTGGCGAAGGTTTCGGCCTGCCGGAAATCAGCCCCTTCGTCACCAAGACCGAGGTGCAACTCAAGATGGCCGGACTGCCATACCGCAAGGTCTTCGCGCTGCCGGATTCTTCGCCCAAGGGGCAGATGCCTTATATCGACGACCATGGCGACGTGATCGCGGACTCGACCTTCATCCGCGCCCATATCGAACGCAAATACGGTTTCGATTTCGATGCCGGGCTCGATACCGCGCAGCGCGCGCAGGCTTGGGCGATCGAGCGGATGATCGAACATCACGTCTATTGGGCGCTGGTCGGTGTGCGTTGGGTCGATCCGGTGAACTTCGCCAAGGGGCCGGCGCATTTCTTCGATGCCGCGCTGGAACACCTGCGCAACGATATCCGGCAGGGCGCCCGCGCGCGGGTGGTCGAGAACTATCGGCTCACCGGCCTTGGCCGCCATACGCCGCAGGAGACGGTCGAACTCGCAATGCGGTCGCTGTCGGCGCTCTCGGTGTTGTTGGCGGACAAGTCCTATCTGATGGGCGATCGCCCGTGCGGCATGGATGCGACCGCGTTCGGCGCGGTGGCCGGTTTGCTGTCGCCGTTCTTCAACTCGACGCTGCGCCATCGCACCGAGCAGTTCGCCAATCTCGTCGCCTATGTCGAACGGATAATGAGCCGCTACTATCCGGATCATGCCTGGCGCGTGCCGGAAGCCGCGGTGGCATGACGTGCGCGGCGCGAACGGTGAGGGGTGAAGCGATGGCCGACAAGGATTCGTTCTTCTGGAAAATGGTCGACGGCCGGTTGCCGTCGCCACCCTGCGCTCAAACGTTGGGCCTTGCGTTCGGCGCCATCGATCCGGAGCGCGGCACCATCGAAGTCGATTTCGAGGGCAAGCCGGAGTTCCTGAATCCCGTCGGCAACATTCAGGGCGGCTTTCTCGCCGCGATGCTGGACGACACCATGGGGCCGGCGCTGGTGGCGACGCTCGACGCCGGCGAGTTTGCGCCGACCGTCAATCTCAACGTCCAGTTTCATCGTCCCGCGAAACCCGGTCCGCTGAAAGGCCTCGGCCGGGTCACGATGCGCGGCAAGGAAGTCTGCCAGTTGGCCGCCGAGTTGCTGCAAAACGGCAAGGTCGTCGCCACCGCGACGGCCACCGCCGTCATCCGCCGGATGTAGTGGGGCGTCGAACGCTGGTTGGCGCCTCTCTGTTTCAGAGAGCTTCAACGATCGTCATGCGCGGACTTGATCCGCGCATCCATCTTCTTTGAAAACGATGGATTGCCGGGTCAAGCCCGGCAATGACGTCTTGTCATGTTGTGTTTTCCGTCAAAACACGAAGCTTTATGACTGCGTGCCCATCTACACGGCAGGCAGCAGCGTTCCCTTCAGCGCCGCGACTTCGGCTTCGAGTTCGGCGATCCGCGTCTCGCGCAGTTCGAGTGCGGCCTTGACGTCGGCGGCGTCGAATTTCTGGGGGATGTGCTGGCGGCAGTTGGTGTTCCACGCCTTCACCTTGATCAGGATTACCTGTTCCGGTCGTGCGCGATAGCCACGCGGCATCAAGGCTTCCAGCAGCGCCGGATCGTCATCGACGACACGCGCTTCGCCCCAGATCTTGACGCGCTGGCGATTGACGTAGTCCAGCACGAAGATATGCACCTTCGGATTTTCCGACAGGTTGCCCAGCGTAATGAACTGCCGGTTGCCGGCGAAGTTGGCAAAGGCGATCGTGGTCTTGTCGAGCAAATGGAGGAAGCCGGGCGGGCCGCCGCGATGCTGGATCGTCGGCTGGCCGTCAGCGCTGGCGGTGGCAAAGAACACGCTGGTCTGAGCGGCGAGAAATGCGGCGAGGTTGTCGTCGATCTCGATCGGCCATCCGGCGTCCGCCTCGGGTCCTGAATAGGCCTCGCGTGATCCCCGCAGAGTCTGGATCACCTTGACGGCGGGGCTGAAGGCAACATCGCTGGGAGAAGTGTGGGGCGTGGACATGGTCGTCTCCGGGTAAGCATCCGGCGTATCTGATGTTGCGAATGTGGTTCGTGATCCGGCTTTAAGCAATTCGCGCCGTTGACACGACATTGTTGCAATATCAGAAATAATGCCATGGACCGCATCGAGACCATGCAGGCTTTCGTTACCGTGGCCGACCACAAGGGGTTTGCTCCGGCAGCGCGCAAGTTGGGACTGTCGGCGTCGGCGGTGACCCGCATGGTGGCCGCGCTGGAGGAACGGGTCGGCGCCCGGCTGCTGCAACGGACCACCCGTTCGGTGATGCTGACCGATGCCGGCGAACGGTTTCTCGAGCGCGCGCGGCGCATCCTTGCCGATGTCGAAGAAGCGGAAGGGGCGGTGCAGGCGGAGCGGACGCAGCCGACAGGCCGTCTCGTGGTGTCGGCGCCGCTCGGCTTCGGCCGGCGCCACGTCACGCCGCTGATGTCGACTTACCTCAAACGCTATCCTGATGTCGCCGGCGATCTTCGCCTGTCGGATCGCATGGTCAATCTGGTGGAGGAGGGTGTCGATATCGCGGTGCGCATCGGTCACCTGCCGGATTCAAGTCTGGTGGCGCGTGCGGTCGGCGACATGCGGCGGATGGTGGTGGCGTCGCCGGATTATCTGGCGGCGAATGGCGAGCCGCATCATCCTTCGGAGATCGCGGCACATCGCACCGTGCATTTCGGTGCGTTGAGTGCCGCGCCGGACTGGCGCTTCGTCGAGGACGGCCGCCAGGTTCGCGTTGCCTGCGCACCACGCTTCACCACCAACAGCGCCGATGCCGCGATCTTTCATGCGGAGCAGGGCGGTGGGCTCACGCGCGTGCTGGCCTATCAGGCAGCGGAAGGACTTGCGAGTGGCCGCCTCAAGGCGGTGCTGACCGATTACGAGATCGCGCCGCTACCGATCCATCTGGTCTATCCGACCTCACGGCTGCTGTCGGCGAAAGTCCGCGCCTTCGTCGATCTGGTGCTGCACGACTGCGATTGGCATTTCGCCAAGCGTTAAGCCGGCGTGTGCTGCGATCGCGGCACGACGCGGAAGGTGGCGTTGGCGCGGGCGATCGGCTCGTCGTCGGCGGTGATGATGCTTTGCACGAAGCAGATGGTGCGGCCGCTCTTGAGCACCTCGCTCTCTACCGCGAGCCACTGTCCGATCTTGGCGCTGCCGATGTAATCCACCGAAAGATTGACGGTGACCAACGAAAACGCCGGCCCGAGCTTATAGCCGCAGCTATGGCCCATCGCCTTGTCGGCCAGTGCCGCGATCAATCCGCCATGGATCAATCCGCGTGCGTTGGTGTGCGGCGTATCGAGTCGCAGACCGATGATGATCGCGTCCTCCGTCTGCTTCCAGTAGATCGGCTCCCAAGGGTCGGTCAGCGGACTCTTGCGTGGATTTCGGGTGAAGCCGAGCGGAATAGCAGGGGCGTTCAATCGTGTGCTCCGGGGTGCGCGACGAGCAGATCGTCAAATAGATGTCAGGCCGATCATAGCCGGGATATTTATCCACGCTTTGCCGGGCAAGATCGTTTACGGCAGATGATTATAGCATATAATCATCTGGCTCGGCCGTGGGGGCGGTATCAGAACGCGTATCATTGTCGGAAAAGTCCATCTCCACCGGGAATCTTGCAATGGCCTTTGCCGTGCAGGCGTGGAGAATACACACCATGCTTGCATTGCAGGCTGAATTAAATAACATGTTAAATAAAGCGGGTGGCCGGAGAACCGGCCCTCCAAAAGAGGGAGAGACGACGATGAGGAAAGCACTTCTGGCGCTGCTGATGGCCGGATGCGCGGGGCTCGCCATGACCCCTGCGACGGCGCAGGACAAGACCGTCAATCTGAAAGTGTCGCTCTGGGTGCCGCCGGCTCATCCGCTGGTCCCGGCGACGATCGCCTGGGCGAAGGACATCGAGAAGGCCTCCGGCGGCTCCATCAAGCTGACGGTGTTTCCGTCGCAACAGCTCGGCAAGGCGTTCGACCATTACGACATGGCGCGCGATGGCATCGCCGACATCACTTACGTCAATCCGGGATATCAGCCGGGCCGCTTCCCGATCGCAGCCGCGGGTCAGCTTCCGTTCGTGTTCAGCGACGGCAAGAAGGGCACGCTGGCGCTCAACGAGTGGTATCACAAGTACGCGCCGACGGAGATGAAGGACACCAAGCTGTGCTTTGCCTTCATCCACGATCCCGGTGCCTTGTTCGGCAAGAAGAAGGTGCTGGTGCCTGAGGACCTCAAGGGCTTGAAGGTGCGTCCGGCACAATCGACCATCGGCGAGATGGTGAAGATGTTCGGCGGCACCAACGTGCAGGCCTCCGCGCCCGAAGCGCGCGACGCCATCGAGCGCGGCGTGGCCGACGAGATTACTTTCCCGTGGGGCTCGATGTTCCTGTTCGGCATCGAGAAGGCCATCAAGTATGCGATGGACGTGCCGCTCTACACCACGGTGTTCACCTACAACATGAACCTCAAGAGCTACAACGCGATGTCGCCGGCGCAGAAGAAGATCATCGATGATCACTGCACGCCGGAATGGGCCTCGAAGGTCACCGATCCGTGGAGCGAGTTCGAGTTCAACGGCCGCGCCAAGATGAAGGCGCTGGCCGACCACGAAGTCTACACGTTGACGCCCGAGCAGCTTGCACAGTGGAAGGCTGCCGCGAAGCCGCTGCAAGACAGTTGGGCCGCGGACGTCAAGAAGGCCGGCGGCGATCCGGTTGCGATCGAGGCCGATCTGCAAGCCGCGATCAAGAAGTTCGGCGCGGGGCTGTAGTCGTTACGCCTCCCCAACGGAACGTCATGCCCGGGCTTGTCCCGGGCATCCACGTCTCCGTTCAACGGGCGAAAAGCAAGACGTGGATGGCCGGGACGGGCCCGGGCATGACGGCAACGTAACAGCGCGAAATTCCCATGACCACCAGCCAACCCGAAGTCAGTCCCGACGGTGTCCTGACGGGTCCGCCTGAGCCTGCGTCCAAGAACTACATGGACAAGTTCATCGACTCGATCGAATGGGTCGCGGCCTTCTTCGTCGGCATCGTCGCGCTGAACACCTTCATCGCGGTGTTCATGCGGAAATTCTTTTCGGTGACGATCCCGGACTACTACAACATCGGTCAGTTCCTGCTCGGCATCCTGATCTTCTGGGGCATCGCCGCGACCAGCTATCGCGGCACCCACATCACCGTCGATCTGGTGTGGGCTAATGCCTCACCGAAATATCAGCGCTGGATCGACGTGTTCGCGACCCTGGTGCTGCTGTTCGTGGTGACGGTGCAGACCTACACGCTGCTCGACAAGGTCATTACCACCCGCGAAGACCACGTCCTGACGATGGATCTGCAATTGCCGATCTGGCCCTTCTATGCGGTGGCGTGGGTCGGCGATGTCTCCGCCGTGCTGCTGATCGCGATCCGCACCTGGCGTCTGATCTTCCATCCTGATCAGTTGCACGAACCCAAAATCAAGACGGCGGAGTAAGCGATCATGGAGTTGAGCAACGAAGCAGTTGCCCTGATCGGCTTCGTCAGCCTGTTCGCGATGATGCTGTTGCGGGTGCCGGTCGGCATGGCCATGGGCCTCGTCGGCGTCACCGGTTTCGGTTATCTCACCGGCATGGAGCCCGCGCTGAAGCTGGTGGCGCAAACGGTAATGCGCACCGTCACCGATTATTCCTTCGGCGTGATCCCGATGTTCCTGCTGATGGGCGCGTTCGTTTCGGTGTCGGGCATCAGCCGCGAACTGTTCCGCGCTGCCAACACTTTCGTCGGCCACTGGAAGGGCGGCCTCGGCATCGCCACCATCGGCGCTTGCGGCGGCTTCGCGGCAATTTCGGGATCGTCGGTTGCGACCGCCGCGACGTTCTCCGCGGTGGCCTATCCGGAAATGCGCCGCTTTGGTTATCCACAGTCGTTCTCCACCGGCGTCATCGCGGTCGGCGGCACGCTCGGCGCGATGTTGCCGCCGTCCACTGTGCTGGTGGTCTACGGCATCATTACCCAGCAGGATATCGGCAAGCTGTTCGTCGCCGGCATTGTTCCGGGATTGCTGGCGATCACCATGCATATGATCACCATCGCCATCATCGGCGTGGTGCGGCCGGGCTTTCTGCCTGCCGGCCCGCGCAGCAGTTGGAATGATCGCGTGCTGGCGTTGCGCGACGTGTGGTCGCCGCTGGCGCTGTTTTTCTTCGTGATCGGCGGGTTGTATGGCGGCTTCTTCATCCCGACCGAGGCCGGCGCGGTCGGCGCGGTCGGCGCCTTCATCATCGGCGTCATGCGTCGCAAGCTGTCGCGTGACGGTATTCTCGAGGCGCTGTTGCAGGCGACGCGTACCACGGCCGCCGTCTTCACCGTGCTGATCGGCGCGCTGTGCTTCGGCTACTTCCTGACCATCACCCAGACGCCGCAGCACGTCACCGAGTTTCTCACCGGCCTCGGCATCGGCCGCTACGGCGTGCTGGCGCTGATCCTGCTGATGTATCTGGTGCTCGGTTGCCTAATGGATGCGATGGCGATGATCATCCTCACCGTGCCGATCGTGTTTCCGGTGGTGACGGCGCTGGGCTTCGATCCGATCTGGTTCGGCATCATCATTGTGATGACGGTCGAACTCGGGTTGATCCATCCGCCGGTCGGCATGAACGTGTTCGTCATCAAGAGCGTGATCAAGGACGTCAGTATGTCGACGATCTTCGCCGGCGTGCTGCCGTTCGTGGCGACCGACCTGGTCCGGCTGGTGCTGCTGATCGCGTTCCCGGTGCTCGCGACCTGGCTGCCGATGCATATGATGGGATAGTGCGATGACACCCGTTCTCAAGACGAAGTATGCCTTCACCGTCACCGCGCGGATCGCCGCGGTCACGTCAGCCGGCGATATCGGCTACGGCACTCGCCGCATTATTCCCATCATTGGCGGCGAAGTGCACGGCGAGGGCATCAACGGCAAGGTGTTGCCGTTTGGCGCCGACTTCCAGATCATCCGGCCCGACGAGTTGATCGATCTCGAGGCCAAGTACGCGATCGAGACCGACGACGGCGCGGTGATCTACGTCGTCAACACCGGCATCCGGTTCGGGCCGAAGGACTTGCTTGAAAAGCTCAAGCGCAATGAGCCGGTCGACCCTAGCCTGATCTATTTCCGTACCACGCCGAAATTCGAGACAGGCAGCGAAAAGTATCGCTGGCTGATGCAGCACCTGTTCATCGGCTCCGCCGCGCGCCACGCCGACCGCGTCGTCATCGACGTGCATCAGGTGCTTTAAGCGCTAAGCGCCTCACAAATTGCAATTCATCATGCCCGTGTTTTCCCGCCTGCGCGACCGAAGCCGCTTCGGCGCGGCGAAGGTCCGGGCATCCACGTCTTGCATGTCTCGCGAAAGGTAAAGACGTGGATGGCCGGAATAAATCCGGCCATGACGGCGAGGGCGCGTGTTCTCTTCAGCGGAATGCGTATGCTTCAGACAGAGCCGCTCTGTTGTTGACTCTCGCTCAATCTGTTATAAAACATAACTATTCTATCAAGGACATAAATAGCTCATGGGAAACGCCGCCGTCTCCGCTTCCACCATTGCGCCCGCGACGCTGCTGACCGTCGAACAGGTCGGGCCGGTGCTGAGCGTCGGGCTCAATCGTCCGGCCAAGCGCAATGCGCTGAACGACGACATCATGGCGGAGATTCAGCATTGTTTTTCACATCTGCCGGACGGCGTCGGCGCGGTGGTGCTGCACGGCGTCGGCGAACATTTTTCCGCCGGCCTCGATCTCTCCGAACTGACCGAGCGCAACGCCACCGGCGGGCTGGTGCATTCCCAGATGTGGCACCGCGTGTTCGACAAGGTTCAATATTGCCGCGTGCCGGTGATCGCGGCGCTGCGCGGCGCGGTGATCGGCGGCGGTCTTGAACTTGCCTGCGCGGCGCATATCCGCGTGGCCGACGCCAGCACCTACTACGCCTTGCCGGAAGGCAGCCGCGGCATCTTCGTCGGCGGCGGCGGTTCGGTGCGGTTGCCGCGCCTGATCGGCGTGGCGCGGATGGCGGACATGATGCTGACCGGGCGGGTCTACTCCGCCAGCGAAGGCGTCGCCTGCGGATTCTCGCAATATCTCACCGACGCCGGCGGCGCTTACGCCAAGGCGCTGGAATTGGCGCAGCGTGTCGCCGAAAATGCGCCGCTGACCAACTTCGCGGTGTTGCAGGCGCTGCCGATGATCGCAGAATCGAATCCGCAGACCGGCCTGCTGATGGAATCGCTCATGGCGACGGTGGCGCAGAGCGATCAGGAAGCCAAGAAGCGGATACGCGCTTTTCTCGATCGCAAGACCGCGAAGGTTCGCCCCGCTTGAGGATTCGAGGAGCACTGCCGGATGTCGACCATGGCTGCTTCCAATACGATACCAGATGCGGCGCGCGCGCCGCTGCGGCCGATTTCGTTCGGCCGGCCCCAAGTGCGCATCGAGCGCAGCGACGACGGCACCATCTACGTTCGCCCGACCGCCGCGCTCGTTGACTATCCGCGCCGCCTGACCGATCGCCTGCATCATTGGGCCGGCGTTGAGCCGAACCGCGTCTTCATGGCCGAGCGCGCCGCCGATGGCGGTTGGCGCACCATCACCTATGCGCAACTGCTTGATGCCAGTCGCCATGTTGCGTCGGCGTTGCTGGCGCGCGGCTTGTCGGCCGAACGGCCGGTGATGATCCTTTCGGGCAATTCCATCGATCATGTGCTGCTGGCGTTCGGCGCGTTTTACGCAGGCATTCCGTTCTGCCCGGTGTCGCCGGCCTATTCGCTGGTGTCGAAGGATTACGGCAAATTGTCCTTCGTGATGAAGCTGCTGACGCCGGGGCTGGTGTTCGCCGCCGATGCCACGCAGTTCGCCGATGCGCTCGTCGCCAATGTGCCGGCGGATGTGGAGATCGTCGCGGTGCGCGGCGCAGTGCCGGGCCGCGCGGTGACGCCGCTTGCCGAACTGCTGGCGACACCGCAGCATCCGCAACTCGACGCCGTGCATGACGCCATCGGGCCCGACACCATCGCGAAGTTTCTGCTCACCTCGGGCTCGACCGGCAATCCGAAAGCAGTGATCAATACGCAACGGATGATCTGCGCCAATCAGGTTATGCTGAATGAGACGCTGGCGTTCCTCAAGGACGAGCCGCCGGTGATCGTCGATTGGCTGCCGTGGAATCACACCTTCGGCGGCAATCACAATATCGGGCTGACCTTGTTCAACGGCGGCTCGATGTATCTCGACGAAGGCAAGCCGACGCCCGCCGGCATCGCCGAGACGGTGCGCAACCTGCGCGAGATTTCGCCGACGGTCTATTTCAACGTGCCGAAAGGCTATGAATCGCTGCTTCCTTACTTGCGCGACGACGCGACCTTGCGCGAGAAATTCTTCGGCAGGCTGCACGCGATGTTCTTCTCGGGCGCGGCGCTGTCGCCTTACGTCTGGGGCAGCCTCGACGAGATTGCGGTGCAGGTGACCGGGAAGCGCGTGCCGATGTTGACCGGGTTAGGGGCCACCGAGACCGCGCCGTTCTTCATGTCGGTGACGCCGGAAACCAGCCGCTCCGGCCACATCGGCCTGCCGGTGCTCGGCAACGATGCGAAACTCATTCCCAACAACGGCAAGATTGAAGTCCGCGCCAAGGGACCGAACGTCACGCCCGGCTACTGGCGGCAGCCGGACCTGACGGCGAAGGCGTTCGACGACGAAGGCTTCTACGTCATGGGCGATGCGATCCGCTTCGTCGATCCCGCCGATGTCGATGCCGGATTCGATTTCGACGGCCGCATCTCCGAAGACTTCAAGCTCGGCAGCGGCACCTGGGTCAGCGTCGGTCCGCTGCGCGCGCGTCTCATCGCCGCCTGCGCGCCGCTGGTGCGCGACGTGGTGATCGCCGGCATCAACCGCGACGAACTGTCGGCGCTGGTGATCCTCGATCTCGACGGTTGCCGCGTCGTCAATCAGGCCTTGCCGGCCGACGATCTCGCCGCCGCCGTCAACGACCCGGCAGTGCGACAGGCGTTCCGCGAGCGGCTGGCAGCGTTCGCGGCCGCCGCCACCGGCTCATCCAATCGCATCGCGCGCGCGATGCTGGTCGACGTGCCGCTGTCGATCGATCGCGGCGAGGTCACCGACAAGGGCTCGATCAATCAGCGCGCAGTGCTCGAGCATCGCGCCGCGTGGATCGACAATCTCTACGCATCGCCGGCGCCCAGCCACGTTATTTCCGTCAGCTAGGCGGCGCGCCGCTCACATCATCGGTTCACAGGAGGACGTCATGAAGTTGCAAGGTCAGGCCGCCATCGTCACCGGCGGCGCATCGGGATTGGGCGCAGCCACCGCGCGCAAGCTGGCGGCGCAGGGCGCCAAGGTCGCGGTCGCCGACCTCAACACCAAGCTTGCGGAAGAACTCGCCAAGGAGATCGGCGGCATCGCCGTGCATTGCGATGTATCCGATGCCGCGTCCGGCGAAGCGGCCATCGTCGCCGCCGCCAAGGCGCATGGCCCAGCCCGCGTATTGGTGAACTGCGCCGGCATCGGCGTCGCCAAGCGCGTCGTCGGCCGCGAAGGACCGCATGGGCTGGCGGATTTCGACCGCGTCATCCGCATCAACCTGATCGGTTCGTTCAACATGCTGCGGCTCGCCACCTCGGAGATGTCGAAGCTTGCGCCACTGGATGGCGGCGAACGTGCCGTGGTCATCAACACCGCGTCGGTCGCCGCCTATGACGGCCAGATCGGGCAGGCGGCGTATTCGGCCTCGAAGGGCGGCATCGTCGGCATGACCTTGCCGATCGCGCGCGAACTGGCGCAGTTCGGCATTCGCGTGCTGACCATCGCGCCCGGCCTGTTCCTGACGCCGCTGCTCGGCTCATTGCCTCAGGAAGCGCAGGACAGCCTCGCTGTCGCGATTCCGTTCCCGCATCGACTCGGCTCGCCGGACGAATACGCCTCGCTGGCACTGCACATGATCGACAACCCGTACCTCAACGGCGAAGTGGTGCGACTCGACGCCTCGCTGCGCATGGCGCCGAAGTGATCGGCGCTTCCGCAAAACCCCGCAGTTAACGCTAAGCCGCGCGATATCGTCGCGCGGCTCGGGCGGGGATGACTTCGACAACAGCACCGCCTAAAGAAGGGGCTGAACTGAAAAAACGCTCCACTAAACTGACTTTCAAAGCATCTTCAGGGAGGAACGAATGAAGAAGTTTACGCTGTCCATGGCTGCCGTTGCAGCGATGGCGTTGCCCGGGCTGGTTGCACCGGCGCTGGCACAAAGCAACGAAATCGTCGTCGGCATTTCGGTCACTACTACTGGACCGGCGGCCGCGCTCGGCATTCCGGAGCGCAATGCGCTGGAGTTCGTGCCCAAGGAAATCGGCGGCGTGCCGCTCAAGGTCATCGTGCTCGACGACGGCGGCGACCCGACCGCCGCGACCAACAACGCGCGCCGCTTCGTGACCGAATCCAAGGCCGACGTCATCATGGGTTCGTCGACCACGCCGCCCAGCATCGCGATGTCGACGGTCGCCAACGAAGCCGCCGTTCCGCATTTCGGTCTGGCGCCGTTCCCGATCACACCGGAGCGTGCCAAGTGGTCGGTGTCGATGCCGCAGCCGATTCCGATCATGGGCAAGGTGCTCTACGAGCACATGAAGAAGAACAACGTGAAGACGGTCGGCTACATCGGCTATTCGGATTCCTACGGCGACCTGTGGTTCAACGATCTCAAGAATCAGGCGGTGCCGATGGGCATCAAGATCGTCGATGAAGAGCGCTTTGCGCGTCCGGATACCTCGGTCACCGGCCAGGCGCTGAAGCTGATTGCCGCCAATCCTGATGCGATCCTGATCGGTGCGTCGGGCACTGCAGCCGCGCTGCCGCAGTCGACGCTGCGCGATCGCGGCTACAAGGGGCTGATCTATCAGACCCACGGCGCCGCCAGCATGGACTTCATCCGCATCGCCGGCAAAGCCGCCGAAGGCGTGCTGATGGCGTCGGGTCCGGTGATGGATCCGGAAGGGCAGGCGGATAGCGCGCTGACCAAAAAGCCGGGCCTCGAACTGAACAAGGCCTACGAAGCCAAGTATGGCGCCAACAGCCGCAGCCAGTTTGCCGGCCACTCGTTCGACGCCTTCAAGGTGTTGGAGCGTGTGGTGCCGGTGGCGTTGAAGTCGGCCAAGCCCGGCACGCCGGAATTCCGCGACGCCATCCGCAAGGCGCTCTTGACCGAGCGTGACATCGCCGCGAGCCAGGGCGTCTACAACTTCACCGAAAAAGATCGCTTCGGTCTCGACGACCGCTCGCGCATCTTGTTGACGGTGAAGGACGGAAAATACGTTCAGGTGAAGTAAGCGCGCCTGCGACGTCATAACGAGATGAGAATGGCCGGGCTTGCCCGGCCATTCCTTTGCGTAGTTGTGCCTTACTTCTTTGTCTCCTTCATGATGACGCCGGGCAGCGTCAGATTACCGGACGCCACCTTATAGGTGCCGGTGACGCAGAGCAGCGGCTTCTCGCCCTTTTCATGCACTTGCAGGTGGGCGGCGACCGCGTCGAAGTTGACGTTCTCCGCGCCTTTCACCGGCACGGTGATGCGCACGGTCTTGCCTTTCAGGATCGGGCTCATGCCAGGGCTGTCGAGCGCCAGCGGCAGGCCGGGCGCGGTCGTCGGCAGCACGTCCTGTCCCGGCGAGATGTCGTTGACCTTGAGGCCACCGGCGCACGCCTTGTCGTTCCCCAGCACGACCCAATGCGAATGCCAGTTGGCGCCGTCGTTGGCGGGATCGCCGTCGCCGTTCTCGTCGAACAGCGGCGTGTCGTCGAAGTCCGGATGTGCGGTAATGGCGAGTGCCAGAATGCCCGAGCTTTTGGCGAAGCCGACTGCCGACGGATCGAGCTTGGTCGGCCACACATAGGCGTCGACCTTCGACCCCGCGAGTTTGCCGACCTTCTGCGGCTTCACCGAACCGGCCTCGCCGGTCACCTCCATCGCGAAGGTGGCGAGGCGGCCGTCGGTCGAAGCGGTGGCGCTGGTGATGTCGAAGGCCGGCGGCACCTTGGCGTCCGGCTTGGCATGAATATCGTGGGCGAGGGCTGCGGCGGATACGAGGATCGCACCCTGTAGCAGAGTGAATCCAAAGGCGAGGGGATGACGCATGACGACGGCTCCTGTTGGCTTTCGCTTGATAGTATCGAGTCGCTACTATAGATTCCCGAGATCGAAGCGAACGTCAACTAAAAGATAGCGAGTCGCTACTATGAAGATTTCCGAGGCGCTGGAAGCTGCCTATCTGGTCGGCCGGCTGGAGCGGCTGGCGCGCAGCGGCGTTACCGTCGAGGGGTTGAATCCGGCACAGTGGGAGGCGTTGCGCTATCTGGCGCGCGCGAATCGCTTTTCGCGGACGCCGGCGGCGCTCGCCGATTATGTCGGCTCGACGCGCGGCACCATTTCGCAGACTTTGATCGCGTTGGAGCAGAAGGGGCTCGCGGCGCGCCGCGCCAGTGCTCGCGATGGCCGTTCGGTCGAACTGGCGTTGACCCGGCGCGGCGAGGCGGTGCTGAAGCAGGATCCGCTATTGCATCTCGCGCAGGATATCGCGCTCGGTACGGATGACGATCCGGCGAAATTCGTGACGACGCTTCAGGCGATTCTCGCAGCGACCATCGCGCGCAACGAAGGCCGCGCGTTCGGTGTCTGCCATAGTTGCCGTCACTTCCGCCGCAACGCGCGGCCGGGTGCGTCGTCACCGCATCATTGCGGGCTGCTCGACGAGCCGCTGTCGGAGGCCGACAGCAAGGATATCTGTCAGGAGCAGGAAGCGGCGGCGTAACGATTAGTGCGAGGCTGCCGCGCTATTCTGAAAGCCGAGATAACTCGCGATGACACGCGGATCGGCCGCCACCGCATCGGCTGCACCATCGAGAATGAAGCTGCCCAACTCCATCACGTAGGCGCGGTCGGCGATCTGCAGCGCAGCTTTCGCGTTCTGCTCGACCAGCAGCACGGAGACGCCGGCCGCACGTAATTCGCCTACCGTCTTGAAGATGTCGGCGACGATCAGCGGTGCGAGGCCGAGGCTCGGCTCGTCCAGCATCAGCAATCGTGGCTCGCCCATCAGCGCGCGGCCCATCGCCAGCATCTGCTGTTCGCCACCGGACAGCGTGCCGGCGAGTTGCTGCCGTCGTTCCTTGAGGCGCGGAAACAGCGCATAGACGCGCTCGAACGATTGCGCGGCGGCCTTGGCGTTGCGGAAGGCGCCGAGTTGCAGGTTGTCCTCGACGCTCATGGTGCCGAACAATTCGCGATGCTCCGGCACCAGCGACAGCCCGGCCGCGACGCGATCCTCGATCTCGATTCCGGTGATGTCGATGCCGTCGAAACGGATGCGGCCGCTCTGCGGCAGGATGCCCATGATGGCGTTGAGCAGCGTGGTCTTGCCCGCGCCGTTGGCGCCGACGATGGTGACGATTTCGTTGCGGCCGACGTCGAGCGACACTGAACGCACGGCCTCGACCTTGCCGTAGGAGATCGATGCATCAGAGACCGAGAGCAGGGGCGCGGTCATGCGGCGGCTCCGAGATAAGCGCGGATCACATCGGGATTGGTCTTGATTGCATCCGGTGTGCCTTCGGCGATCTTGGTGCCGAAGTCGAGCACGACGATGCGGTCGGCGAGGTCCATGACAAATCCCATATCGTGCTCCACCAGCAGGATCGACATGCCGCCGTCGCGCAGTTGCCGCAGCAGCGCGGCGAGTTGTTGCTTCTCCATGTGGCGCAGGCCCGCCGCCGGCTCATCGAGCAGCAGTAATACCGGATCGACGCACAGCGCGCGGGCGATTTCGACGATCCGCTGCTGGCCGAGCGAGAGGCTGCCGGCGAGTTGATCGATTTGCTCCTTGAGCCCGACGCGTTCAATCTGCCGCGCGGCTTCCGCCAGCAGCTTGGCTTCGTCAGCACGGTCGAGCCGCAGCATGCTGGCGAAGGTGCCGGAGCGGCCGCGCAGATGGGCGCCGAGCGCGACGTTCTCCAGCACCGTCATGTCAGGGATCAGCTTGACGTGCTGGAAGGTGCGGGCGACCCCGAGGCGGGCGATCTGCTGCGGCGTCGTGCCGGCGACATCGGTGCCACACACCGTGATTCGCCCCGCGCTGGAGTCGAGCACGCGCGTGATCAGGTTGAAGGTCGTGCTCTTGCCGGCGCCGTTGGGGCCGATCAGCGCGACGATCTCCTTTGGTTTGACAGAGAAACTGACGTCATTGACGGCGAGCACGCCGCCGAATTGCTTGCGCGCGCCCTCAAGTTGCAGCAACACCGGCGGCAGTTCGGTTGCGGGTCGCGCGGCGAGGTGCAGTGAGCTATCGAGGCGGGGCGGGCGACGCTTGAACGGCAACAGGCCGGCGAGCCATGGCCAAACGCCGCCGGGTGCGAGATGCACCAGTGCCACCAGCACTAGGCCGAACACGATCAGTTCAAGCTGACCCTGTCCGCCGAAGATCAGCGGCAGGTAGCTTTGCAGAATTTCTTTGAGGACGATGACGATGACTGCGCCGAGCACGCCGCCCCAGATGTAGCCGGCGCCGCCGACCACGGCGATGAACAGATATTCGATCGAGGCGTGGACGCCGAACGGCGTCGGCGTCACCGCGCGCAGGAAATGCGCGTAAAGCCAGCCGGACAGGCCGGCGAGCACTGCAGCGTAGATGAACACCAGCAGCTTGGCGCGCGCGGTGTTGACGCCGAAGGCCTCGGCCGCGATATGGCCGCGCCGCAGCGCGCGGATGCCGCGCCCGGTGCGGGAATCCAGCAGGTTGGTGGTGAGCACCGCGGACAGGATCACGGCGATCCAGATCACGTAATAGATCGAGCCGGCGTCGAGCATGCGCCACGATCCGATTTCCAGCGGCGGGATCGCCGAGATGCCGTCGTTGCGGCCGACGAACTCCAGCTTGCCGAACAGGTAGTAGAGCCCAAGGCTCCAGGCCAACGTGCCGAGCGGGAGATAGTGGCCGGAGAGGCGTACCGTGATCAGGCCGAGCACCACGGCGGCAAGGCCGCTGACGATCAGGGCCAGCGGCAGCGTCAGCCACGGCGACACGCCATACGCGGTGGAGAGCACAGCGGTCGTATAGGCCCCGAAGCCGCAGAACGCGGCCTGCCCGAACGAGGTGAGGCCGCCGACGCCGGTGAGTAGCACCAGACCCATCGCGACCAGTGCGGCGAGGCCGATGTTGTTCAAGAGTACAATCCAGAACGGCGGAATTTCGGGGATCAGCGGCAGCGCCGCCATCACCAGTGCGAAAACAATGACCGGCCAGCGTTGCGTCATGGTCATCACTCCTTCTCTTCCTCGACCTCGGGCGCGGCGAGCGAGCGCAGGACGAGGACCGGAATGATCAGCGTGAAGACGATGACTTCCTTGTAGTTGCTGGCGTAGAACGACGAGAACGCCTCGACGAGGCCGACCACGATGGCGGCGGCGGCGGTGATCGGATAGCTGATGAGGCCGCCGATGATCGCGGCGACGAAGCCTTTCAGGCCGACGATGAAACCGGTGTCGTAATAGAGCGTCGTGATCGGGACGATCAGGATGCCGGAAATCGCGCCGATCACCGAGGCGAGTAAAAACGCCATCTGGCCCGACAGCGAGGTGCGGATGCCGACCAACCGCGCGCCGAGCCGGTTCACGGCGGTGGCGCGCAGCGCCTTGCCGTAGAGCGTGAAGTCGAAGAACAGCCACAGCGCCACGATCAGCGCGATGGTGATGCCGTAGACCGCGAGGCTCTGGCCGGTGATCTGCAACTGGCCGATGGTGATCATCGCGTTGGAGATCGCCGGGCCGCGCAGGCCCTCGGCGCCGAAGAAGATCAGGCCAAAACCTTCGAGCGCGAGATGCGCGCCGACGGAGGCGATTAGCAGGACCAGCACTGAGGTGTGGGCGATCGGCTGGAACGCGATGCGATAGAGAAACAGGCCGATGGCGGCGACGATCAGCAGGGACAGCGCGATGTTCACCGGAATGGCGTTATAACGCCCGGCCAGTCCCCAGGTCAGGGCGAGCACCACGACAGGGAATACGATGTCGACCGCGACCGCGCGCAAAATCACCTTGAGGCGAAACGCCTTGCGCGCGGCGAACAGGTCGAAGGCAAAGGCGACCAGCCCCATGACCACCGCGAGCATCGCCGTACCCGGGATCTGGCCGGTGGCCAGCGTGGCGTAGGTCAAGGCGCCATACGCCACAAATTCGCCTTGCGGGATCAGGATGACGCGGGTGACCGCGAAGACGAGCACCATCGCCAGCCCGAGCAGGGCATAGACGGCGCCATTGGTAATGCCGTCCTGAAGCAGGAACAGCAGGATTGTCGTGTTCAAGGCGGGCTCCCCCTCCAGCACCGCATTTGCCGTGGATTCGGTCCATCGGCAAGCGGCAGCGGCAGTTGAAATCTGCCGCGACTATTTGGTATGATCAATAACGATTATCGAGTATAATCTCAAGTGCGCCGAATCCCGTCGGGTTGTTCTCAAGGCGCCGTCGGAGCGAACAAGGCCATGACCGGGTCGAGAGCGGCTGAACTGAATGCTTCGAAGCCGGGCAACGCCCGCGAGGTGGTCGACGACCACGAGGAAGCCAGCCAGATCAAGATGGGCGAATTGTCCGAGTTGCTCGGCTATTCGCTCAAGCGGGCGCAACTCCGGATTTTCGACGACTTCATCCGCTGCGTCGCCTCGCTGAACCTGACGCCGGCGCAGTTCTCGGTGCTGCTGTTGATCGACCGCAATCCCGGCCGCAACCAGACCGAGATAGCCAACACGCTGGGAATCCTGCGGCCAAATTTTGTCGCGATGCTCGACAGCCTCGAGGGGCGCGAATTGTGCGTCCGGGTGCGTTCCGCCAACGACCGCCGCTCGCACATCCTGATGCTCACCGATAATGGCCGCACCATTCTGGCACGTGCCAAGAAGCTGGTGGCGACCAAGCACGAGGCGCGGCTCAACGAAGTGCTCGGCCCCGCCAATCGCGCTGCGTTGCTGGAGATGCTGGCGACAATCGCGCGGGATTTCTAAAGTGAGATGATTTCGCCTTAGATCGTTATTGCGAGCGAAACGAAGCAATCCAGCATAACCGCCGTCATGCGCGGACTTGATCCGCGCATCCATCCTTTTGAAATGATGGATTGCCGGGTCAAGCCCGGCAATGACGCCTCGTTAACCGACGACTCGACATTAATTCATCTCGCCTTGGATCATGGCGTCGTGCGCGATCAATCGACCAAAATGACTCGCACGTCGTTGACGTTGGTGAGCGTCGGGCCGGTGATCAGCAGGTCGTCCGTCCTTTCGAAGAATGTCGTAGCGTCGTTGTTGGCGAGATAAGCGGCGGGATCGAGTTTTTTCGCGGCCATCACCGCGAAGGTGCGTGCATCGATTATCGCGCCGGCCGGATCGGCGGCGCTACCGGCGCCGCCATCGGCGCCGTCGGTGTCGGCGGCAATCGCCGAAATGTTTTCTATGCCGGCAAGCTGTTGCGCCAGCGACAACGCGTATTCCTGATTGGGGCCACCACGTCCCTTGCCGCGCACTGTGACGGTGAGTTCACCGCCGGAAATGATGGCAATGCGCTTGCCTTCGGTGTGAGCCTTCTTCGCCATCGCTGCATGTGAGGTCGCAACGTCGCGGGCTTCACCTTCGAGGTCCGCGCCGAGATCGACCACCTCATAGCCCGCGTCTTTCGCGACCTTTATCGCGGCATCGAGCGAGTTGCGCGGCCGTGCGATCAATTCGAATCGTGCGCGCGCGAAAGCCACGTCGCCCGGCTTGCGGCTTTCGTTGCGTGGATCGTCGAGCGCGCGGCGCACTGCGTCGTCGAGGGCGAGGTCGTAACGCGCGACGATGGCGCGCGCGTCGGCGAGCGTCGTCGGGTCTGGCACTGTAGGGCCGGAGGCAATGGCGGCCGGATCGTCGTGCGGCACATCGGAGATCGCCAGCGTCACGATCTGCGCGTTCTGCCCGGCGGCGGCGAGGCGACCGCCTTTGATCCGCGACAGATGTTTTCGGACGGCGTTGACCTCGCCGATTGGCGCACCGGAGCGCAGCAATGCGCGATTGACCTGTTGCTTCTGCGCGAAGGTCACGCCGTCCGCAGGCGCGATCCAGTTCGCCGAACCGCCGCCGGAGATCAGCACCAGCAACAGATCGTCGGCGGTGGCGGTCGCGGCAAGCGCCAGCGTTTCATCGGCCGCCTTGAGGCCGGCTTCGTCCGGCACTGGATGCCCCGCCTCGATCACCTTGACCCGACGGGTCGGCACGCTGTGGCCGTGCCGCGTGGTGGCGATGCCGGTGAGGCGCTCGGGCGCGAGGCCCATGTCGTCGAGGTAATGCTGTTCGGCGGCGGCAGCCATCGCGGCAGCGCCCTTGCCGGCGGCGAGTACGATCACGCGTCCTTTCGGCAGTGGCGGCAGGTATCGGGCCAGGATCGAGTCCGGATGCGCGGCGGCGACGGCGGCATCGAAGATGGAACGGAGGAGGGCGCGTCGGTCGGTCATGGCGCTGCGGGCTCACTGAACAGGTCAAGGCGGGCACCGTTATCCATCCGATCGCGCCAAAAGAAAACCCTCGCGGAGCGAGGGCTTTCGATTTTGGTGTTAGAGCCGGAAAAGATTTGACTCACTCTCATCGTTGTTGCGAGCACTGGATCGGCGCGCCGCGCCCTCCGAGCACAGGCTCCGCGAAGCAATCCAGAAAGCCTAGAAGCAAGAGCTGGATTGCTTCGTCGCTATTGGTCCTCCCAATGACGGAGGACTGAGCAGCTAACTTAACCTCATCCCGCTATCCGCCGATCTCACCGCTGATGATCTTGCCGAACAGCACCCAGCGCTCGCCCTTGAACCGCATCAGTTGCAACTGTTCGATCGGTGCAAAATCATTGGCGCTGGTGTTGATCTTGATGCCCGGCAAGAGGTTGGTCGGCGTGTAATCCTTCAGGCTTGCCGCCTGCTTCATCACGTTGGCGCGGGTCAGGTTGTCGCCGCACTGCTTGAGCACCTGCACCATGGTCTGCGCAACATTGTAGCCGACCATCACGCTGCCATCGAGCCGATTGCCTTCCGGAAACTGCTTGGCAAGGAAATCGTCGAACGCTTTCATGCCGGCATTATCCTTCCACTGCGGATCGGCTGCATCCATCAGATAGGCAGCCGAGATGATATCCTGCGAATTTTCGTAACCGGCCGGCTTGATGACGCTGCCGATCGAGGCGCTGACGTTGTTGAGGAAATGGGTCGGCTTCCAGCCGATCTCCGCGATCTTCTTGATTGCTTGTGCCGCGAATTTCGGCGTGGTGATGTTCATGAAGACATCGGCGCCGGACGCCTTCAGCTTGACGATGTGAGAGTCGATGGTCGGTTCGGACAATTCATAACTATCCTGGGCGACGACCATGGTCTTGGCCTTGGCGCCGAGGCCGTCGAGTAACCCTTTCAGATAGTCCTTGCCGTAGTCGTCGTTCTGATAAAGCACCGCGATCTTGGCATTCGGCATGTGCTCGAGGATGTACTTGGCGTAGATGCGGGTTTCGCTTTGATAGTTGGGCTGCCAGCCCATGGTCCAGGGAAAGTCCTTGGGATCGTTCCACTTGGTGGCACCGGTGGCGACGAACAATTGCGGGACTTTCTTGGCGTTCATGTATTTGTGAATCGCCGAGTTCGGCGGCGTGCCGAGCGAATTGAAGATGAACAGCACCTCGTCGCTTTCCACCAGCTTGCGCGCCTGTTCGACGGTCTTCGGCGGACTGTAGGCGTCGTCATAGGAAATGAAGTTGATCTTGCGGCCGTTGATGCCGCCCTGATCGTTGATCATCTTGAAGTAAGCGGCTTCGGTCTTGCCGATCACGCCATAGGCGGATGCCGGTCCGCTATAGGGCATGATGTTGCCGATCTTGATTTCGGTGTCGCTTGCGCCGGAGTCATATTTCTTTTGCGCGAACGCGGCGCTGCTGGCGGTCGCAAGAACAATCAAGGCAGCCGAAATCACCGCTGCCGGCCGTTTGATAACGGGCATGTCGAACCTCCTCTGTGATGTGATGTGTGTCGTGTTTTTATTGGAGGCGCGTTGGCCTCGCCGATATTCAACGCCCACCCGCGGCATTCGGCAACAGAAAACCCTGCGCGAGCGGCGGGGTATCGTCACGAAATCGTTTGCGGCATTGCGGCAAGGCGACGCTGCATCACAACAGAAACGGCCCCGCTCCGGGAGGAGCGAGGCCGCGATCTGACTCGATAGGGACGTGTCAGTTCACCTGTCGGCGTCGCCGCTGATGACGTCGCCGAACAACTGCCAGCGGCCGTTGTCGAACCGCATCGTTTGCAACTGGCTGATCGGGGCGAAGTCCGTCGGACTGGTATTGATCTTGATACCCGGCAGCAGGCCGTAGACTTCGAGATCCTTGAGATTCGCCGCCTGCTTCATGATGTTGGCGCGGGTCAGGTCGTCGCCGCAGTTCTTGAGCAGCGCTACCATCGTCAATGCCATGTTGTAACCGGTCATCGCCGAACTATCGACGCGGTTGGTGTCGGGCAGGTACTTCGCCAGCAGGCTGTCGAAGTCTTTCATGCCGGCGTCGTCCTTCCACTGCGGATCGCTGGCATCCTTGGCGTAAGCAGCGGAGATCACGCCCTGCGCGTTCTCGAAGCCTGCGGGCTTCATCACGGTCGCCGTCGAGGCACTGACGTTGGCGATGATCTGCACCGGCTTCCAGGCTAGTTCGCCGACCTTCTTCAGCGCCTGCGCGCCGAATTTCGGCGTGGTGAAATAGACCATCACGTCCGGATTTTTCGCCTTCATCTTGACGATGTGGGTGTCGATGGTCGGCTCGGACAGTTCGTAGCTTTCCTCGATGACGATGTTCGATGCCTTGTCGCCGAGGCCGTCCTTGATCCCTTTCAGGTAGTCTTTGCCGAAGTCGTCATTCTGGTAGAGAATCGCGATCTTCTTGCCGGCATGATCCTTCAGCAGATACTTGGCGTAGATATTCCCTTCAGCCTGATAGCTGGGGAGCCAACCCATGGTCCAGGGAAAGTGCTTCGGGTCGTTCCACTTGGTCGCGCCGGTGGCGAGGAATAGCTGCGGCACCTTCTTGGCGTTGAGATACTTCTGGATCGCCGAGTTTGAGGGCGTGCCGAGGACGCCGAAGGTCAGCAGCACCTCGTCGCTCTCGACCAGCTTGCGCACCTGCTCGACCGCCTTGGGCGGGCTGTAGGCGTCGTCATAGGAAATGAAGTTGACCTTGCGGCCATTGATGCCGCCGGCGTCGTTGACGCGCTGGAACACGGCGCCCATGGCCTTGCCGACCACGCCATAGGCCGAGGCGGGGCCGCTATACGGCACGATGTTGCCGATCTTGATTTCGGTGTCGGTCGCGCCGGTATCGTACTTCTTCTGCGCCAGCGCATGTCCGCCGGACACGGCAAGCGCGAGCGTCGCGGCGGCGAACGTGGAGATGGCAAACGATGGTTGTCTCGACATGGTTTCCTCGCTGTTGAATTTTTTCAAAAAGGGGCGGCCCCGCCCCGGGAGGGGCGAGGCCGCGGGTTATGCTTGAACGGAACGATCGGATTCGATCAGTGGCCGTCGCTGCTGATGATGTCGCCGAACAGCTCCCACTTCTCGCCCTTGAAGCGCATCATCCGCACTTGCTGAAACGGCGCGAAGTCCGTTGCGCTGGTGTTGATCTTGATGCCGGGCAAGGCCACGTCGGTCTGGAAGTCCTTCAGGCTTGCGGCCTGCTTCATGACATTCTCGCGGGTGAGATTGTCGCCGGCCATTTCCAGCACCTTGTGCAGGGTCTGCGCCACGCCATAGCCGAAGACGAGACCGCTATCGGCCTTGTTGGAGCCCGCCATGTACTTGTCGACGAAAGCGATCCACTTCTTCATGCCCGGATCGTCGTTCCACTGCGGATCGGCGCCGTCCTTGAGGTAGGCGGCCGACAGCACGCCCTGGCCATGCTCGAAGCCTGCCGGCTTCATCACCGCGCCGACCGAGACGCTGACGTTGGTGACGATGTGCAACGGTTTCCAGTTCAGTTCGCCGTTCTTCTTGATGGTCTGAGCGGCGAATTTCGGCGTGGTGAAATCCATCAGCGTATCGGCGCCGCTGGCCTTGATCTTGACGATGTGCGAGTCGATCGTCGGCTCGGAGATTTCATAGCTCTCCTCGATGACGATCATCGACTTCGCCTTGTCGCCGAGGCCTTCCTTGAAGCCCTTGACGTAATCCTTGCCGAAGTCGTCGTTCTGATACAGCACCGCCACCTTGGCGTCGGGCTTCTCCTTCAGAAGATACTTGGCGTAGATCCGCGCTTCGTCCTGGTAGTTCGGCTGCCAGCCCATGGTCCAGGGGAAGTGCTTCGGATCGTTCCACTTCGCCGCGCCGGTAGCGACGAACAGTTGCGGGACCTTCTTGGCGTTCAGATACTTCTGGATTGCCGTGTTGGACGGCGTGCCCAGCGGATTGAACACCAGCAGCACCTCGTCGCTCTCGACCAGCTTGCGGGTGTGCTCAACCGCCTTGGGCGGGCTGTAGGCGTCGTCGTAGGTGATGAAGTTCACCTTGCGCCCGTTGATGCCGCCCTGCTCGTTGATCATCTGGAAGTAGGCCGCTTCGGTCTTGCCGATGATGCCGTAGGCGGAGGCGGGACCACTATACGGCATGATGTTGCCGATCTTGATCTCCGTGTCGCTCGCGCCCGTGTCGTATTTCTTCTGGGCGAGAGCGCTGCCGCCGGTTGCAGCAAAGGCCATGATCGCCGTTGAGAATGTGGCGATTCTTAATTTTTGTCGGAGGTTCATTACCCGCTTAGCTCCTTCTGAGTTTGTTGAACAGGGTTTCGGCATAGATCGCACCCTGCCTTGCGCCGTGCGGCACCAGGTAGATGACGACGAACAGCAGCACGCCGAAGAAGGCGCCGGAGAGCCCCTTCGAAATGCCTTCGGCGATGTTGGGCACGAACACGATAAACGCCGCGCCCGCGAGCGAGCCCGGCAGCCAGCCGACGCCGCCGACCACCATGCCGAGGAATAGTGCGATGGCGAGCTGGAAGGTGTAGCTGTCGGGAGCAACGAACTGCACCGCGATAGCGCCGAGCGCACCGGCAACGCCGGTGATGCCGGCGCTGACGCCGAACGCCAGCGTCTTGTAGATCGAGAGATCGATGCCCATCGCCGAGGCCGCGATTTCATTGTCGCGGATGGCCATCATCGCGCGCCCCGAACGCGATCGCAGCAGGTTCACTGAAGCGAGATAGATCGCCAGTGAAACCACCAGCGTGAAGTAGTACAGCCACATGTCCTGTGAGACCGGCAGGCCGAACGGCGCGTCGGGCTTGGTCACCACCAGGCCCTGAACGCCGCCGGTCCAGTGCTCGATCACGCCGAGCTTCAGCAGTTGCGGCATCGCCACGGCGAGGGCGAAGGTCGCCAGCGCGAGGTAGATGCCGGACAGCCGCAGCGCGGGAAGACCGAACAGGAAGCCGACGATGAAGCAGACGATGCCGGCGGCCGGCAACGTCAGGACGTAGTTGACGCCGCCGTGTTCGATCAGGATCGCGGCAGTGTAGGCGCCGATGGCATAGAACGCGCTCTGCCCGAGCGAGAACTGGCCGCTGCCGCCGGTGAGGATGTTGAGCGCCAGCACGGCGATGCCGTAGATCAGCAGCATCGTCATCTGGAAGATGACGAAGTTTCTGACGAACAACGGCAGGGCAAGCAGGATGATCAGCATCACCCATGATGCCGTGCGGCCCAGCCCCATCGCTTTTTTCGGCGGTGCGTCGACGGTCGCGGCTTGAGTCTCGGCGGTGGTTTCCTGAATGGTGCTCATGATCAAACTCGCTTTACGACGGTGTGGCCCATCAGGCCTGTCGGTTTGACAACCAGAACGATGACGATCAGCGCCAGCGCAATCGGCAGCTTCAATTCATTGCCGACGCCCGGAACGTAGGTGCCGACAAGGTTTTCGAAGATGCCGACCAGGAAGCCGCCGAGCACGGAGCCGAGCGGGCTGGTCAGACCGCCGAGCACGGCCGCGGCAAATCCGTAGATCAGCACGCCGCCCATCATGTTCGGTTCGAGGAACACCACCGGCGCGATCAGGATGCCGGCAATGGCACCGATGGCGGACGCCATGCCCCAGCCGAGTGCCACCATCCAGCCGGTGTTGATGCCCACCAGCCGCGCCGATTCAGGCATCGCCGCCGCCGCGCGCATTGCAAGCCCGATCCGCGTGAAGCGGAAGAACATGAACAGCGCAATCAACAACGCCAGCGTGACGCCGATCATGCCGGCCTGGTGGGTCGAGATGAGCTGGCTGCCGAGGAAGGGCGAGGAGCCGAACGGCGTTGGGAACTGCTTGATGGTGAAGTCCCAGATCAGGCCAGCGACGCTGTTGATGATGGCGAACAGCGCGATGAAGCCCGCGACGTTGGTCAGCACCGGCGCCTTGGCCAATGGCTTGAACAGAACACGTTCGATGATGACGCCGCCCGCGAACGAAATGATCAGCGTCAGCAGGAAGGCCCACCAATAGGGCACGCCCCACTGCATCAGTTGCCAGGCGATGAATGTGGCGAACATCGCCATTTCGCCCTGGGCGAAGTTCAGATGGTCGATTGCCTGGAAGATCATGACGATCGCCAGCGCCATACAGGCGTAGATGGCCCCCGTCGCGATGCCAGCCAGGACTTGATTGATGAAAAGCTCCATGGCCGGTCTCCTCAGTAACCGAGATAGGATTTGCGCACCGACTCGTCATTCGCGATCTCTTTCGCGTTGCCTGACATGACGATGCGACCGGTTTCGATGACGTAAGCCTTGTCGGCGATCTCGAGGGCGAGCTGTGCGTTCTGCTCCACCACCAGGATCGAGACTTTGTCCTCGCGATTGATCTTGCCGAGGATGTTGAACAGGTCGCGCACAATCAGCGGTGCGAGGCCGAACGACGGCTCGTCGAGCAGCATCAGCCGCGGCCGCAGCATCAGGGCGCGTGCCACTGCGAGCATCTGTTGCTCGCCGCCCGACAACGTGCCGGCCTGCTGTGTATGCCGTTGCTTGAGCACCGGAAAGTGCGCGTACATCCGTTCGATGTCGCCCGAGATCGCCTTGACATCCTTGCGGCTGATGGCGCCGAGCTGGAGATTTTCCTCCACCGTCAGCGTGGTGAAGGTGCCGCGGCCTTGCGGCACATGCGCAATGCCGAGACGGACAATGTTCTCGGTCGACTTGCCGGTGAGCGGCTTGCCCTCGAACTGAATTCCACCGGTTGAGCGCACCATGTTGCAGATCGCGCGCAAGGTGGTGGTTTTGCCGGCACCGTTGGCACCGAGCAGTGTGGTCATGCTGCCTTCGTTGAGATCGAACGACAGGCCATGAAGCGCCTGCACCTGGCCGTAATAGGCGCGCAGGTCGTGAACACTCAGCAACACGCTCATTGGTCTTTGCTCCCCAGATAAGCCTTGATGACCTCCGGGTCCGACTGCACCTGAGACGGAGTACCCTCTGCGAGTTTGCGGCCGAAGTTGAGCGCTACCACGTGATCGGCGATCGACATCACCAGCCCCATGTGATGCTCGACCAGCAGCACGGTGATGCCGCGCTCGTCGCGAATGCGACGGATCAGGTCGCCGAGGACATGGACTTCCTCATGATTCAAGCCACCTGCCGGCTCGTCGAGCAGCAGGATCTTGGGCTCGGCCGCGAGCGCGCGCGCCAGCTCGACGCGCTTCTGCGTTCCGAACGGCAGGCCGGATACGATCGAATGGCCGACGCTGGTGAGATCGAGATAGGAGAGAATCTGATCGACGTTACGATTGATCGCGGCTTCGCCACGGCGCACCCACGGCAGCTTCAGCGAGTCGCTGATAATGTCGCTGTTGGTGTGCGCGTGCATGCCGACGCGAACGTTGTCGAGCACGCTCATGTTGGGAAACAGCGCGACGTTCTGGAACGTGCGGCCGATGCCGATCTCGGCGATCTTGTGCGGCGGGCGCGACAGGATGCTGACGCCCTCCATCAAGATATCGCCTTTGCTGGGCTGGTAGAGCCGGCTCAGACAATTGAACAGCGTCGTCTTGCCGGCGCCGTTCGGCCCGATCAGGCCGAGGATCTGTCCCTGCTTCATGTCGAATGACACGCCATTCAGGGCGACGATGCCGCCGAACACGACGCTGACGTCGCGAACCGCGAGCAGGGGATTGGCCGAGGCGGCCTGTCCCCGCGCGAGCTGAGCCTGAGTCATCGGCAGCAGCCCAACCCTGTCATTGCGACCGACGATGAACGCCGGAGGCCATGACCGTGAAGATTATCGAATCCCCGCAACCATGCGCGCAACTTTCCCTCCTCCTTTTGATTTTTTGGTGTCGGCTTTTTTTGTATGCGACGTCGAGCTTCCGCCCAACGCTGCTTCAATGCTTCTTACCATCGCGACCAGACGCGGTCCAATGTCGTTGAGTAAACGATCTTCCGTGAAACGGAATGCAGGCGCGCCGCAGTTGAATGCATACGGACCTGTTCCGTCGTTGAGCGTAATCGCGACGCCGGCGGCGTGAATATCGTCCTGCCATTCGCCGACGGAGATGGCGAAGCCGCGCTTGGCGACGAGTTCGCCCGCGCGTTCAACGCCTTCGCGGATGCGCGGCCAGCGGCTGCCGTAATGTTCGCGTAGTTCGCGCAGCAATTGCGTGCGTTCTTCGTCGGGCAGGGCCCAGAGATAGGCGCGGCCCATCGCTGTGGTCGCGATTGGAACTTTCGAGCCGACGTCGAGCTGCACGCCGAGCGCGAGGCCGCTACGGCTCTGGCCGAAATAAATCATGCTGAGCCGGTCGCGCGCGCCGACCGCCACCGCGCCGCCTGTGGCGCGCATCACATCTTCGCGAAACGACTCGGACAAATGCTGAACGCCGAGATTGGCTAGTGCGGCATAACCGAGCGACATGGCTGCGGGCGTGAGTTGATACTTCTCGAACCGCGGCACCTGTGTAAGATAGCCAAGCTTGGTCAGCGTATAGGTCAGCCGGGAAACGGTCGGCTTCGGCAGGTTGGTGCGGGCGGCAATCTCCTGATTGCCGAGCAGCCCGTCCTTGGGATGAAATGCGCGCAACACTTCGAGGCCGCGGGCAAGAGCAACGACAAAATTGCGATCTGTCGCCACTTTCTTGGCTAGACGCTTCATGGCCTGCTACGCGAACCCTCTATGCATCAACGCCGTCGGGCGCGAGCCCGAACGTTTCAAGTCATGAATTCGAACCGGTGAATCGTCACTCCGAGCGAGTGTCAATTTGTGAGTCTGAATTCGTGAATTTGAACCCGATCGCGTTACGATGGATCGTGATACGGTCTGTCGCCATATGCTCGATCATCTGTAACGTGTTGATCATGCGGACATTGATCTACCGATCACTGACTGCCGATCATCGATCGTTGCGGCGTGTCCCCCGATGTTTGAAGGTGATGATGTGTCAATTCTCACCTCGTTGACAACGGACGCTCTTCAAAATAACCCTCGTTGTCAAGATGTGGAATTAGATTTCGCAGTGCGAAATTGATGAAAACGCTGATCGGATTGTCCGGATCACTACGCGGTTGAAGGAGATGGATGTGAGCGAAGTCGTACGGTTAGAGCGTCAAGATGCGGTTGCTATCGTCACGGTCGACAGTCCTCCGGTCAACGCGTTGAGTGCGGCGGTACGTCGCGGCATTTTTGAACAGATCAAAACTGCGGCGGGCGATCCACAGGTGCAGGCCATCGTTCTTACCTGTGCGGGACGCACCTTCATCGCCGGTGCTGACATCACCGAGTTCGGCAAGCCGCCGCAGCCTCCGGGCCTCAACGAAGTCATCGCGGCCATGGAAAACTCTCCGAAGCCGGTGATCGCAGCCATTCACGGCACCGCACTCGGCGGCGGACTCGAGACCGCACTCGGTGCACATTTCCGTGTGGCGGTTAAAGAGGCCAAGCTCGGCCTGCCGGAAGTGAAGCTCGGCCTGCTGCCGGGCGCGGGCGGCACGCAGCGCCTGCCGCGCGCGGTCGGTCCGGAACTCGCGGTGAAGATGATCGTCGGCGGCAATCCGATCGGCGCAGCGGAAGCGCTGAAGGCCGGTCTGATCGACGAGATCGTCGACGACCTGGTGCCGGGCGCCGTGGCGTTCGCGAAGAAGGTGGTGGCCGAGAAGCGACCTCTGCGCCGTCTGCGTGACGAGGATGGCAAGCTTGCCGCCGCCAAGGCCGATCGTTCGATCTTCACCAACGCGGTCGCCGCGCTGACCAAGAAGGCGCGCGGGCTTGAAGCGCCGTTCGCCGCTGCCGACGCCGTCGGCGCCGCTATCGACCTGCCGTTCGATGAAGGTCTGAAGAAAGAGCGCGAAGGCTTCATGAAGCTGATGACCGGCGATCAGTCGAAGGCGCAGCGTTATGCGTTCTTCGCGGAGCGCGAGGCGGCCAAGGTCGCCGGCGTGCCGGAAGGCACCAAGCCGCGCAAGGTGGAGCGCGTCGCCATCATCGGCGCCGGCACCATGGGCGGCGGCATCGCGATGTCGTTCGCCAATGCCGGCATCCCTGTCACGCTGATCGAGACCGGCGACGAGCAGCTCAAGCGCGGCATGGGCGTGATGCAGAAGAACTACGAGAACACCGCGGCGCGCGGCGGCATCCCGGCGGATGCTCCGGCCAAGCGGATGGGCCTCATCAACGGTGTCGTCGGCCTTGAGAATGTCAAGGATGCCGACCTCATCATCGAGGCGGTGTTCGAAACCATGGCGATCAAGAAAGACGTCTTCACGGCGCTCGACAAATACGCCAAGCCGGGCGCGGTGCTGGCGTCGAACACGTCGTATCTCAACATCAACGAAATCGCTGCGGTGACCAAGCGCCCGCAAGATGTGCTCGGTATGCACTTCTTCTCGCCCGCCAATGTGATGAAGCTGTGCGAGATCGTGCGCGCTGAGAAGACCGCGCCGGATGCGCTGGTGACAGCGGTGGCGATTGCCAAGCGCATCGCCAAGGTGCCGGCGGTGGTCGGGGTATGCGACGGCTTCGTCGGCAATCGCATGTTGGCGCAGCGCGGCAAGCAGGGCGAAAAGCTGCTGTACGATGGTGGGCTTCCGCAGCAGATCGACGGCGTGGTGACCAAGTTCGGCCTGCCGATGGGCCCGTTCTCGATGGGCGACCTCGCGGGTCTCGATATCGGCTGGCGCTCACGCCAGGATCGCGGCATCAAGTCGCCGATCGGCGACGCGCTGTACGAAGCTGGCCGTCACGGTCAGAAGACCGGCAAGGGCTACTACAAGTACGAGCAGGGCTCGCGCGCGCCGCTTCCCGATCCGGAAGTCGAGAAGATGCTCGAGGAGGTTCGCGCCAAGCTCGGCGTCAAGGGCCGCAACATCAGCGAGGACGAAATCCTCGAGCGGATGATCTATCCGATGATCAACGAGGGCGCGCGCATTCTCGAAGAAGGGATCGCGTCGCGTCCGAGCGACATCGACGTGATCTGGCTCTACGGCTACGGCTGGCCGATCTATCGCGGCGGTCCGATGTATTATGCCGACCAGGTCGGCCTCAAGCACATCGCCGACCGGCTGTCGTACTATGCGAAGGAAACCAACGATCCGTCGCTGGAGCCTGCGCCGCTGCTGAAGAAGCTGGCGGCGGAAGGCAAGACCTTCGCCTCGCTCGCCGCGGCCAACAAGGCGGCGTGAACCTGAGACGGGGCCCCGCGCCCCGTCTCTCTATTTCCTTCCCTCGCGGGAGAGGAATAGGGTAGGCGGCCAGCTACCGATGCTGTGTGCGCGGTACTTCTATCTCCAACCCCTCCCCACAAGGGGGAGGGGAGCAAGTTCGGCGCTTGCGTCGAAGAATTAGGCCAACCGAAATGACTCACCCCGGCGAGCAGTTTTATCCGGAAGGCGTGCGATGGGATGCTCCGATCGCGCGGGGCACCTTGCCGGACTTGCTCGCCACTGCGGTCGCGAATTATGGCACGCGGCCGGCGCTCGAATTTCGCGATCGTCCGATCCGCTTTGTCGACTTGCAGGCGCGGGTCGATCAGGTGGCGGCGGCATTTTTGCGCGACGGCATCGGCAAGGGCCATTCGGTTGCACTGTTCCTCGGCAATTCTCCGGATCACCCGATCAATTTCTTCGGCGCATTGAAAGCCGGTGCGCGGCTGGTGCATCTGTCGCCGCTCGATGGCGAGATCGCGCTGTCGCACAAGCTCACCGACAGTGGCGCGCGCGTGCTGGTCACGAGCAACCTGTCGGCGCTGCTGCCGACGGCGCTGCGATTTCTCGCCAAGGGCCTGCTCGACAAGCTCATTGTTTGCGAGAACGACGACTGGGGCGCGATCGGTACGCCGCAGACGGCGCTGCCGGACGATCCCCGTGCCATCACCTTCAAGCGGTTCGTTGCCGGCGCCGCGAAGCCCGCGGAGTGGCCGCAGATCGACGTCGAGGATGTCGCGCTGCTGCAATACACCGGCGGCACCACCGGCCTGCCGAAAGGCGCGATGCTGAGCCACCGCAATCTCACCTCGGCGGTGTCGATCTACGATGTCTGGGGTGCCAAGGCGCGCGCCGAGCGCAACACGGTCGAGCGCGTGATCTGCGTGCTGCCGCTGTTCCATATCTACGCGCTGACGGTGATCCTGCTCGGCTCGATCCGTTACGGCAACCTGATCTCCTTGCATCAGCGTTTCGATGTCGGCGCGGTGCTGCGCGATATCGAGACCAAGCGCGCCACGGTGTTTCCCGGCGTGCCGACGATGTGGATCGCGCTCGCCAATGATCCGTCGCTGGAAAGCCGTGATCTGTCCTCGCTCGCGGTGGCGGGCTCCGGCGGCGCGCCGCTGCCGGTTGAGGTCGCAAAGGTTTTTGAGCGCAAGACCGGCCTGACGCTCAAGAGCGGTTGGGGCATGACCGAAACCTGTTCGCCCGGCACCGGCCATCCGCCGACCGGACCGGACAAGCCGGGCTCCATCGGACTGATGCTGCCCGGCATCGAACTCGACGTGGTGGCGCTGGACGATCCCGCGCGCGTGCTGCCACCGAACGAGACCGGTGAAATCCGCATCAAGGGGCCGAACGTCACGCGCGGCTACTGGAACAGGCCGGAGGAAACCGCCGAGGCCTTCGTTGGCGATCGCTTCCTCACTGGCGACATCGGCTACATGGACGACGACGGCTATTTCTATCTGGTCGACCGCAAGAAGGACATGATCATCTCCGGCGGCTTCAACGTCTATCCGCAGATGATCGAGCAGGCGATCTATACGCACCCCGATGTGCATGAGGTGCTGGTGATCGGCGTTCCGGACGACTATCGCGGCGAGGCCGCCAAGGCGTTCGTGAAACTGAAGCCGAACGTCGCCGCATTCACCCTCGATGAACTCCGCGCGTTTCTCACAGGCAAGGTCGGCAAGCATGAATTGCCGGCGGCGCTGGAGTTCGTCGACGAACTGCCGCGCACCGCGGTGGGCAAATTGTCCCGCCACGAATTGCGCAGTCAGCAACCCTCACCCACGGTTCAACACTCACCAAAACTCGCAACAGGAGGTCGTTCATGACCGATGCCGTTATCGTTTCCACCGCCCGCACCCCGATCGGCAAGGCCTATCGCGGCGCTCTCAACAACACCGAAGGTGCGACCCTGCTCGGCCACGCCATCGAGCACGCGGTCAAGCGCGCCAAGCTCGATCCGAAGGAAATCGAGGACGTGGTGATGGGCGCCGCCATGCAGCAGGGCGCGACCGGCGGCAACATTGCCCGCAAGGCGGCGCTGCGCGCTGGCCTGCCGGTCACGGTCGGCGGTACAACCATCGACCGTCAGTGCGCTTCGGGTTTGCAGGCGATCGCGCTTGCCGCGCGCTCGGTGCTGTTCGACGGCGTCGAGATCGCGGTCGGCGGCGGCGGTGAATCGATCAGTCTTGTGCAGAACGATCACGCCAACAAATTCCATGTGATTGATCCCGAACTGGTGAAGATGCACAAGGACATCTACATGCCGATGCTCGACACCGCCGAGACGGTGGCGAAGCGTTACGGCATCTCGCGCGAGCGCCAGGATGAGTACTCGCTGGAGAGCCAGCGCCGCACCGCGGCCGCGCAGCAGGGCGGCAAGTTCAACGACGAACTGGCGCCGATCGCGACCAAGATGGCGGTCGTGAACAAGGAGACCAAGGAAGTCTCGTTCAAGGATGTGACGCTATCGCAGGACGAAGGTCCGCGCCCCGAAACCACCGCCGAAGGTCTCGCGAGCCTCAAGGCCGTGCGCGGCGACGGCTTCACCATCACCGCCGGCAATGCCAGCCAGTTGTCGGACGGCGCCAGCGCCACCGTGATCATGAGCGACAAGCTCGCCGCGCAAAAAGGCCTCAAGCCGCTCGGCATCTTCCGCGGCTTCGTCTCCGCCGGCTGCGAGCCGGACGAGATGGGCATCGGCCCGGTGTTCGCGGTGCCGCGTCTGCTGAAGCGTCACGGCCTCACTGTCGATGATATCGACCTGTGGGAATTGAACGAAGCCTTCGCGGTGCAGGTGCTGTATTGCCGCGACAAGCTCGGCATCGATCCGGAAAAGCTCAACGTCAACGGCGGCGCGATTTCGGTCGGCCATCCCTACGGCATGTCGGGTGCGCGCCTGGCCGGTCACGCGCTGATCGAAGGCCGCCGCCGCAAGGCGAAGTACGCGGTCGTCACCATGTGCGTCGGCGGCGGCATGGGCTCGGCCGGCCTGTTCGAGATCGTGCAGTAACATGCAGCGCGCGCCCTTCCACACACGGCGTCGTCCCCGCGAAGGCGGGGACCCATACGCCGCAGCGTTGCGGAAGGGCAATGACGTCGACGCTCGATATCAACGAAGCGCCGGTGGTTATGGGTCCCCGCCGTAGCCTGTCATCGGGCGGCGCTTCGCGCCGACCCGTTGGCGGGGACGACGTGCGGACAGATATCGTGTCACCAGTTTTCGTATTTTAATCCCGCAAGGAGCATCCGATGGATCTCAGTCTCACCCCGGAAGAACAGGCATTCCGCGAGGAAGTCCGCGCATTTTTCCGCGACAACGTTCCGACCGGCATCAAGAAGAAGCTGTCGGAAAATCGCCACACCACCAAGGAGGACATGGTGGAGTGGACGCGCATCCTGCACAAGAAGGGCTGGGCGGTGCCGCATTGGCCCAAGGAATATGGCGGTACCGACTGGACCGCCGTGCAGCAATACATCTTCAATGAAGAGATGCAGGCGACGCCCGCGCCGCCGCCGCTGCCGTTCGGCGTCAACATGGTCGGCCCGGTGATTTACACCTTCGCCAACGAAGCACAGAAGAAGCATTACCTGCCGCGCATCGCCAATCTCACCGATTGGTGGTGTCAGGGCTTCTCCGAGCCGGGTTCGGGATCGGATCTCGCGTCGCTGAAGACCAAGGCTGAGCGCAAGGGCGACAAGTACATCGTCAACGGTCAAAAGACCTGGACCACGCTGGCGCAGCACGCCGACTGGATTTTCTGTCTGGTGCGTACCGACCCGGCGGCGAAGAAGCAGCAGGGCATTTCGTTCCTGCTGATCGACATGAAGTCGAAGGGCATCACCGTGCGCCCGATCGTCACCATCGATGGCGGCCGTGAAGTCAACGAAGTGTTCTTCGACGACGTCGAGGTGCCGGCCGAAAATCTCGTCGGCGAGGAGAACAAGGGCTGGGATTACGCGAAATTCCTGCTCGGCAACGAACGCACCAACATCGCCCGTGTCGGCATGTCGAAGGAGCGCCTGCGTCGCCTGCGTGAACTGGCCGGCAGCACCCAGGCCGGCGGCCGTCCGATCATCGAGGATCCCAAATTCCGTGAAAAGCTCGCGGCGGTCGAGGTGGAACTGAAGGCGCTGGAGCTGACGCAGATGCGCGTTGTTGCCAACGAAGGCAAGAACGGCAAGGGCAAGCCGGACCCGGCGTCCTCGGTGCTCAAGATCAAGGGCTCGGAAATCCAGCAGACGCTGACCGAGCTGATGCTCGAAGTGGCCGGTCCGTTCGCTAGTCCCTACGACATCCATGGCGACGACAACACCAACGAGACCATGGACTGGATCGCGCAGATCGCGCCGACCTATTTCAACTACCGCAAGGTGTCGATCTACGGCGGCTCCAACGAGATCCAGCGCAACATCATCAGCAAGGCTGTGCTGGGGCTGTAATTCTCGGCGGCCGGATAGCTCCGGCCGCGCATCTCTTCGCTGCGTCATTGCGGGCGAAGCGAAGCAATCCAGATCAGACGGCGCGGCGGCGAGCTGGATTGCTTCGTCGCTCACGCTCCTCGCAATGACGCTGAGTTTGACAGTTTGAGGAACGAAACATGGATTTTGATTTGTCCGAGGAGCAGCGGCTTCTCAAGGATAGTGTCGACGGGCTCTTGAACGACTCCTACGATTTCGAACAGCGCAAGAAATACGGCGCGGAAAAGGCCGGCTGGAGCAAGGCGGTCTGGGGCAAGCTGGCGGAGCAGGGACTGCTCGGCCTGCCGTTCGCGGAAGCCGACGGTGGCTTCGGTGCCGGCGCGGTCGAGACCATGATCGTCATGCAGGCGTTCGGCCGCGCACTGGTGCTCGAGCCGTATCTGCCGACGGTGATCATCGCCGGCGGCTTCCTCCGCCACGGCGGCTCGGCTGCGCAGAAGGCCGCGCACATTCCCGGCATCATCGACGGCAGCAAGACGTTTGCGTTCGCGCAGCTCGAGAAGAACTCGCGCTACGATCTCAACGACGTCGCCACCACCGCCAAGAAGAAGGGCGATGGCTGGATCATCGACGGCGAGAAGTTCGTCGTGCTGAACGGCGAGGCGGCCGATACGCTGGTCGTCACCGCACGCACCAAGGGCGGGCAGACTGAGCGCGACGGCATCGGTGTGTTTCTGGTGCCGCGTGATGCCAAGGGCGTGACGGTGAAGGGCTATCCGACGCAGGACGGCATGCGCGCCGCCGACATCACCTTCACCGGCGTCGAGGTCGGCGCCGACGCGGCGCTCGGCGATCCGGCGAACGGTTTGCCGCTGATCGAGCGTGTGGTGGACGAGGCGCGCACCGCGTTGTGCGCCGAGGCGGTGGGGGCGATGGACGAGTCGCTCAAGATCACCGTCGAATACATCAAGACGCGCAAGCAGTTCGGTGTGCCGATCGGCAGCTTCCAGGCGTTGCAGCACCGCGCGGCAGACATGTTCGTGTTCACCGAGCAGGCTCGCAGCATGGCGATGCTGGCGACCATGGCGAGCGATTTCGACGACGCCAAGGAGCGCGCCGCCTCGGTGGCCGCCGCCAAGGTGCAGGTCGGCAAGTCGTCGAAGTTCGTCGGCCAGCAGTCGATCCAGTTGCACGGCGGCATCGGCATGACCATGGAGGCTTCGATCGGCCACTACTTCAAGCGGCTGTCGATCATCGAAAGCACCTTCGGCGATACCGACTATCACCTGCGCCGCGCCAGCGAAGCGGGTGGGATTATTTGAGGATGTTGCGCGGCAGTCGTGTGGTCCGCCGCGCTACTCAAACCTACTACGTTATGGCCGGGCTTTGCCCCGGCCATACACGTTTTGGGCGCGTGAGGACGAGCAGTATTGAAAGGCGTCATTGCCGGGCTTGACCCGGCAATCTATCATTTTGGAGTGATGGATACGCGGGTCAAGCCCGCGTATGACGCCGGTGTGAGCTGAGAGCCATCGAAAAAATAGGGAGCGCGCCGCCATGCAGAACACGCCTTTCGATCTCACCGGCAAGGTCGCCGTCGTCACCGGCTCCAGTCGTGGCATCGGCCGCGCGTCGGCTGAACTGCTGGCGAGGCTGGGTGCGAAGGTGGTGGTGTCGAGCCGCAAGGCCGATGCGTGCGAGGAGGTCGCCAAGGGCATCCGCGGCGCCGGCGGCGATGCGCTGGTCATCCCCTGCAACATCTCGCGCCGGAACGAAGTCGAGGGACTGATCGACGGCGCCACCAAACACTACGGCAAGGTCGATATTCTGGTCTGCAACGCGGCGGTGAATCCTTACTACGGTCCGCTGCTCGATATTACCGACGAAGCCTTCGACAAGATCATGGGCTCCAACGTCAAGAGTAACGTCTGGCTCTGCGCGCGGGCGATTCCGCAGATGGCGGAGCGCGGCAACGGCTCGGTGGTGATCATCTCGTCGATCGGTGGCCTCCGCGGCTCGACGGTGATCGGCGCTTACGGCATCTCGAAAGCGGCGGACTTCGCGTTGTGCCGCAGCCTCGCCGGCGAGTGGGGACCGAAGGGTGTGCGCGTCAATTGTATCGCGCCGGGTTTGGTGAAAACCGATTTCGCCCGCGCGTTGTGGGAAGACGAGGCTCTGCTCAAGCGCCGCACCGCGACCACGCCGCTGCGCCGCATCGGCGAGCCGCACGAGATCGCCGGCGCGGTCGCTTATCTCGGCTCCGACGCGTCCACCTTCATGACCGGACAAACCATCGTCATCGACGGCGGCGTGACGACGGCCTCGGTGTAGACGTCAAAGGACATGTACGGCCGGGACGAGCCCGGCCATGACGAGTTGTCGGATCTATCCAAACGAAATCTGCTTCTAGTCCGCCTCGATCTTGGTGATGGTCTTAGTGCCGTTGGTCTCGCTAACGGTGAACTTGACCTTGTCTCCGGCATGCACGCCGTCGATGAGTTCGCGCTTGATTTTCCATCGTTCGGCGGAGGCTTCTTCTGCGGCGGTCTTCTCGGCAGCAGCCTTTTCAGCGGCTTTCTCAGCGGCGGCCTTTGCGGCAGCAGCGTTCGGATTGGCGTTCTTGGCGCTGTCCTTGGTCGGCTCGATCACCACCGTTCCATTCAACCGATTGACGATTCTGACCACGCCGGTCTGCGTCCCGGGCGGCGGGGGCGCTGTTTCCTTAAGCGGCGGTGTCCCCTGACCCAGCGCGACCGAACCGAATGCGGCGAGCATGGCTCCTGCCAGGACGATCTTTGTCAGTGCCATGGAAAAACCTCCTGGTTGTTGTGCGACCCCGAAGGGGAATAAACAAAGGCGATGCAAATCGTTCCGCCCATCACGGAATGGTCCCATGTGAGGCATGGCCGCCGCATATTGACCTTGGCCGTGCAATCCGATTGCCTTGGATTCTCATACTGCAACCGGGAAGCGCCGCATGTCGTCTCATATCCTCGCGATTGATCAGGGCACCACATCGTCGCGCGCCATCGTGTTTCGCGCCGACACCTCGATCGCGGCGGTCGCCCAGCAGGAATTCCCGCAGCACTTCCCGGCGTCGGGCTGGGTCGAACACGAGCCCGACGATATCTGGCAATCCACGCTCACGACCTGCCGCGAGGCGATGCAGAAGGCCAACGTCGCGGCGGCGGACATCGCCGCCATCGGCATCACCAATCAGCGCGAGACCACGGTGGTGTGGGATCGCGCCACCGGCCGTGCGGTACATCGCGCCATCGTCTGGCAGGATCGCCGCACGGCGGACGTCTGCGCGCAACTCAAGGCAGAGGGTCACGAACCGGAGATCACCTCGCGTACCGGACTGATCATCGATCCGTATTTCTCCGGCACCAAGGTGGCATGGATTCTCGATCATGTGCCGGGCGCGCGCGCTCGCGCCGAGCGCGGCGAACTGCTGTTCGGCACGGTGGATTCGTATCTGTTGTGGCGGTTGAACGGCGGCAGGGTGCACGCGACCGACGCCACCAACGCTTCGCGCACGCTGCTATTCAATATCCACACCGGCGAGTGGGACGACACGCTGCTGCAAATCCTGCGGGTGCCGCGCTCGATGTTGCCGGAGGTCAAGGACTCCTCCGCGCATTTCGGCGACAGCGCGGCGGAATTGTTCGGAGGCAGCATTGCCATTCGCGGCATCGCCGGCGATCAGCAGGCCGCGACCATCGGGCAGGCCTGCTTCGCGCCGGGCATGATGAAGTCGACTTACGGCACCGGCTGCTTCGCGTTGCTCAATACAGGCACGACGGCGGTGACTTCGAACAACAAGCTGCTCACCACCATCGCCTATCAGTTGAACGGCAAGCGTACCTATGCGCTGGAAGGCTCGATCTTCGTCGCCGGCTCGGCGGTGCAGTGGCTGCGCGACGGCCTCAAGATCATTGCCAATGCGGCTGAGACCGGGCCGCTGGCGGATCGCTCCGATCCGGCGCAATCGGTGTATCTGGTGCCGGCCTTTGTCGGGCTGGGCGCGCCGTACTGGAATCCGCGCGTGCGCGGCGGCCTGTTCGGCCTGACGCGCAACACCGGCCCGGCCGAACTGGCGCATGCGGCGCTGGAGAGTGTCTGTTACCAGACTTATGACTTGTGGGCGGCGATGCGTGCCGACTGGCCGGAAGCGGCCGGCGCCAACACCGTGCTGCGCGTCGATGGCGGCATGGCGGTGTCGGACTGGACCATGCAGCGGCTTGCCGATCTGCTCGAGGCCCCGGTCGATCGGCCAGTGATTCAGGAGACGACCGCATTGGGTGCGGCCTATCTCGCCGGGCTCGGCGCCGGCGTTTATCCTGAACCGGCGCGGTTCGCCGACACTTGGCGACTAGAGCGTCGCTTCAACCCGAATATGAGTGCTGTCACGCGAGCACGGAAGTTGAAGGGTTGGGCGGCGGCGATGCGCGGTGTGCTCGCTAGCGACGATGGCGACGATTAGTTCGAGGTCTCACGACCTTCAGATACGATCTTTAACTAATTCCACCTGATAATACCGGCACGCGCGGGGGCGCGCGGCGACGGCATGGCTTGCCGTCTGAGGAAATGCGATTCAAGGAGCAATGAGATGTTGAGCCGTCGTGCCTTTTGTGGCTGCGCGTCAGCCGCTTTGTGGTCGGGTTTTGTGGCGACGCGCGCCGAGGCGGAGCCTGCCGCCTGCGCGGTGATGACCAAGGACAGTCAGCGTGCGACGTCGCCGGCGGATGCGCTGGCGCGATTGAAAGCCGGCAACGAGCGCTTCGTTGGCGGTCATACCGTCAACTGCGATCTGATCAAGCAGGCGAAGGAAACGGCGAAGGGCCAGGCGCCGTTCGCAACGGTGGTCGGCTGCATCGATTCACGCGTACCGCCCGAACTCGTCTTCGATCAGCGGATCGGCGATATCTTCTGCGCGCGTGTCGCAGGCAATTTTGTCAACACCGACATCATCGGCAGTCTCGAATTCGCGACCAAGATCACCGGCACGCGCGCCATCGTCGTGCTCGGCCATAACGAATGCGGTGCGGTGAAGGGTGCGATCGATAACGCCAAGCTCGGAAATCTGACGGCGACGCTGGCCAATATCCGGCCGGCGGTGAAGGCCACCAAGGCGAGCGGCGACCGTACTTCGAAGAATGCAGCCTTCGTCCAGGCGGTGGCCGAAACCAACGTTCGGATGGCGGTGGCCGAGCTCATAGCGAAAAGCCCGGTCATGAAGCAACTGGTTGCGGCGGGCGATCTGACAATCGTCGGCGCGATGCACGATCTTACGACCGGCAAGGTGAGCTGGCTGAGCTGATTGCGACACGGCGCGCGCCTGACATCATCATCTGGCGCGCGCCGCTCATGCACGACATGAAGTTACGCCATGCGTGCTACTGGCAAAGCTGTCGCTGGCCGAACGAGTTCGTGTACATCGTGCCGGGGTGGCAGACGAAGCCGTTACGCGCTGCGTAGCTCCGCGAATCCTGCATCACGGTGCCGTTGTAAGCGTATGGCGCATCGTAGACGTCGTTGTATGCGTATTGGGGTTCATAGGCGTAGGCGTTGCGATAGCCGTAGGGGCCCGCGCCAAACGGTGCGGCAGCAACGGCTCCGGTCGTGCCGACTGCGGTGCCTGCGATCGCGCCTGCGGTGCTGACCGCGCCGCCAACCACGTTGCCGGCGAAATCGAGCGGCGCGAAGCCGGTATTCATCGGCCGATTCCATTCGTCGCGATAGGTGGCGCTGCGATCATAGCGCGGCTGATCCGCGCGGCTATAACGCATGTTGCTGCTGTAACGCGGCTGGTCCATTCGACTCATATGCTTGTGGTGACGAGTCGTTTTCATTCGCTTCGTCGACGTGTGCTTGGTCGATTTCTTCATCGGCTTCGCAGCCGTGGGGGGCGCAGCCGTTTCGGATTGCGTTGTGGTGGCCTGCGCGAGCTTATCCTTCGCGGCGGGCGCGGCCATGGCGGGCGCGGCCACCAGCATCGCTGTGGCGGCTGCGGCGGCGAGGAATGTTGTCTTCATGCTGCAATCTCCTTCAGTATCGGGGTGCCCCGACAACGGGCGATCGCGTGTGGCGTTCCATCCCTCACATGGGTGTGAGCGCATGTGTGGCGGGAACTGTTGCGGTATCAGCGTTGTGAGAAATGTCAGAAGATGCCCTGCGTCACCTTCGACAACGAGAAGCCGTGACGGTCGGCGTTGGAGAGGTGAGGCCGGCTTGATCCGACGTGCAGGTGAAGCCGCCGCGTTGCCAGATATCACCTTAGGCGAGCACGGGAAGTGATTTGTTCATCACGGTATCGCCATGGCAGATGCGCTGGGCATCGTGCCCCCGCACCGATACTTTGAAGGCGCTGCCCCGATCGAAAATGCAGATGGTCAGGGACCGGATCGAAGCCATGTCGGTTATTCAGCGGCAATGCTCAATGTCAATCCGATCAGGAGCGCAGAGTAATTACGGCTAAAATGTGTTGCCCCAAGTTTGCCAAGTCACCGTATCCCACGCGCCGCGTCTTGAGCCGCATCTTGGCGACTTGGTTTGTCGTCCCCATCTTCGCGCGACAACAGAGAGGTCTGAGTGACAAGCCATCGAGCCGAACTGGACCGGCACTTTGCCTGGTTTGAAAGTAAATTGCCGCCGAAGCTCGCGCGTTTCTCGCGTTGGGTGCGTCAGCCGTCCTCGCGATTGGTCCGTATTCCATTGGGGATTCTGCTGATCATCGGCGGCATCTTCAGCTTTCTGCCGGTGCTGGGACTCTGGATGCTGCCGCTCGGCCTGATGCTGATCGCGCAGGATATTCCCTTCCTGCAAGGTCCCATCGTTCGTCTGCTCACCTGGATGGAGCGCAAATGGATCGAACGCCAGCGCGCGCGGGCCGAGAAACGAGGCGAACCCGCACCATAACGAGCTGCTGCAGTTGTTGCAGTGCATGGTGTGACTCGAAAGGCCCACTCACCGACTAAATCTAGTATGTCGAGACTCTGATATCGCAAATTTCGCTTTAACGAATCAGCAACCTGATTCACTTTCGCCTTCTGGGGTCAATCTGGAGGCCAAGGTATGAACGTTATTGTTTTTGCATCACGCAAGGGGGGCTCGGGGAAAAGCACTCTGACGGCTCATCTTGCTGCGCACGTCCATAAACCGTCGCGCCCATGTCTTCTTGTCGATGCCGATCCGCAAGGATCGTTGACGCTCTGGCACAAGCTGCGCGGCACCAACGAGCCGCCGTTGAAAACCGCCAACCGCTCGGTGAGCGAAATCGTCGCGAGCGCCAAGCGTGATGGCTACGAGTGGGTGTTCATCGATACGCCGCCGAACGTGTCGGCCGTTGTCGACGACGCCATACGCAATGCGACGATGGTAATCATTCCCGCGCGGCCCGGCGTATTCGACGTCAACGCGGTGCAGGAAACCATTCTGACCTGTCGTTCGGCGCGCAAGCCTTACGCCGTGGTGATGAACGGTGCGCCGGCGCTGCGCGAAGGATCTGAAAGCCCGATCGTGACTATCGCGCGCGAAGCGCTGGCGAAATTCCGCGCTCCGGTGTGGAGCGGCCAAGTCACCAATCGCGCCGACTTGCTGCTGGCATTGGCGCACGGTGAGGGCGCACAGGAGTATTACTCCGCGGGGCGCGCGGCATCCGAGATCGGCCGGCTGTGGTCCGCGATCGATCGCTCGGTCAAGGCCATTCGCGGCAGCGCATCCGCCAACGGTGCCATGCACAAGCAAGCGGCGTAATAGCAGGTCGCAATTGCTCGGCTTCAAACGCGCGCGTGTCGCGCGTTTTTTGTTGCGCATGGATCATGCATGTTGGCTGGATGCTGGGTGAAAAAGGGACTGGCTCATGCGCAGGGACTGGCTCATGCGCACCGCATTCTTCGGACACTGACAGCGGTGAAAAACATCAGCAAAGAAAAAAGCCGGGCTCGAAGAGCCCGGCTCGAGGTATTGGCCACGTGAGGCCGACACAATCACCTTCCAAGAGGGATAACTGAACGCCCGCACCGCTAGAGGAGGGGGACAGATGCGCGATGCGATCGCTCAGTGTGTAAGGAGTATGATCCTCGACGGCGCATCGCGGCAACCAGACAAGTCGCATGTCAGTCATGCGACGATTGAAGGTGTGCAAGGCTGCTATTCGGAAAGGTTTACTCTTGGAGAAGGCGGGGTTTCAGGACGGCCAGCGCTGCGCCTTGCTAACAACGAAATCCCGGAACGCCTGCACGCGCGCCACCGACTTCAGTTCCTCGGGATACACAAAATATGTATCGAGTTGGATTGAATCGGATTCGCTGAACAGTTGCACCAGCCGGTTGGTATCTTCGACCAGGTAATCGGGCAGCGCGGCGATGCCGAGCCCCTGCTGACAGGCGCGGACCAGCCCGAGGATGTTGTTGACCTTGAAGAAGGCCTCGCGCGGGCCGGAGCCGTTGCGTCCGGCTTCGACCAGCCAGTTGCGGTTCTGGAGGTGCTGCGGCACCTGCGTATCGCTCAGCAGGATGATGCGATGGCCGTCGAGATCTTCCAGCGTGCGCGGCGTGCCGAAGTGCTTGATGTATTCCGGCGAGCAGTAGGCGTGGAAGCCCATCGCGAACAGCTTGCGCTGGATCAGGTCGGGCTGCGTCGGCTTGCGGGTGCGGATCGCGACGTCGGCCTCCCGCATCGACAGGTCGAGTTCTTCGTCGGTGACGATCAGCGAGATGCGGATCTCGGGAAACAGCGCGGTGAATTCGCCGAGTCGCGGGATCAGCCAATGAATGCCGACGCCGGGCGTCGTGGTGATCTTGAGATCGCCGCTGGGGCGCTCGCGGCTGTCGGTGAGCTTGGCGCGCGCCGCCTGCAGCTGCATGAAGACGTCATGCGCGGTGCGAAACAGTAGGTCGCCCTGCTCGGTAAGAATCAGGCCGCGGGCGTGGCGGTGAAACAGCGAGACCGACAATTCCTGTTCGAGCGCGCTGACCTGACGGGAGACTGCGGACTGCGATAGCCCCAGTTGCTCGCCGGCGTGGGTGAAACTCCCGGCTTCTGCCGCGGCGTGAAAGACCTTCAGCTTGTCCCAGTCCATGTCGGATAAGCTGTCGCGATTACGAGGCATGGTTACTCCGCTGCGGCCCGCTCGATGGCGCTGTGGGCAAGGAAACGTTCGGCTTCGAGGGCGGCCATGCACCCCATGCCGGCGGCCGTGACGGCCTGGCGATAGGTTTCGTCGGCGACGTCGCCGGCGGCAAATACGCCGGGCACCGAGGTTGCGGTAGAATGCGGTGCGACCTCGACATAGCCGGAGGGTTTGAGTTTGAGCTGGCCCGCCACCAGTTCCGTCGCCGGCGCATGGCCGATGGCGATGAAGACGCCGTCGGCGGGGATTTCGGTCACCGCGCCGGTCTTGACGTTCTTCAATTTGACGTTGGTGACCTTGGTGGGCTCCTTGTCGCCGCAGATTTCATCCAGCACGCTGTCCCACACCACCTCGATCTTCGGATGGTTGAACAAGCGGTCTTGCAGGATGCGCTCGGCGCGGAAATGGTCGCGGCGATGCACGACGGTGACCCTGGCGGCGAAGTTGGTCAGGAACAGTGCTTCCTCAACCGCGGTGTTGCCGCCGCCGACCACCACGACGTTCTTGCCGCGATAGAAGAAGCCGTCGCAGGTAGCGCAGGCCGACACGCCAAAGCCCTTGAATGCCTCCTCGGACGGCATGCCGAGCCAGCGCGCCTGCGCGCCGGTGGCAAGGATGACGGTGTCCGCGAGATAGACATCGCCGCTGTCGCAAGTGAGCCGGAAGGGGCGCTGCCCGAGATCGAGCTTGGTCACCAGATCGGTGACGATCTTGGTGCCGACATGGGCCGCCTGCCGCTCCATCTGCTCCATCAGCCACGGACCCTGGATCACGTCGCCGAAGCCGGGATAGTTCTCGACATCGGTGGTGATGGTGAGCTGGCCGCCGGGCTGGATGCCCTGGATCAGCACCGGCTCAAGCATCGCACGGGCAGCATAGATGCCGGCGGTGTAGCCGGCCGGTCCCGAACCGATGATCACAACCTTGGCGTGTATGGGCGTCGACATCTCGGGTTTCATGGGGGTTTTCCCCTTCTCTCAAGGAAAGGCCGTCAGAGAGCGAAATCGCTGACGGCGGCAGGTGGCTTGAATGAGCCGGAAGATTACAGCGAGTTTAGGCTATCTGGGCAGCTATGCAAGAATTGCAACACATCGCTGGCGATTTTCCCCTCCCATCTCCTGCCTCTGCATATCTCGCGTAATAAAATTGCGTCGCGCCGGGCGGGTGGGTTAAGGGTGTTGCCATGGCGTTCGCTGCCGAATCGCGCCCGCGGATTCGGCTATTGGGGATTTGCACCGCGTGTCCAAGAGCCTTGATGAGATTGACCTGAAGATACTCAGCGAACTTCAGGCCGACGGCCGCATCACCAACGTCGAACTTGCCAAGCGTGTCGGCATTTCGCCGCCGCCCTGTTTGCGACGGGTCCGCACGCTGGAGGAAGAAGGCTATATCCAGGGCTATCGCGCGCTGCTGGACCCGCGCCGGCTCGGCTACGACGTCACGGTGTTCGCCTCGGTGCATCTGTCGAGCCAGACCGATGCCGATCTGCGCGCTTTCGAGGATTTCGTCCGTCGCGCGCCGCTGGTGCGCGAGTGCTGGATGCTGTCGGGCGAGGTGGATTTCATCCTGAAATGCGTCGCGCCGGACATGGCGACGTTCCAGGCTTTCGTGACGCAACTGACGGCGGCGCCGCATGTCCGCAACGTGCGCACCTCGCTGGTGTTGCAGAACGCCAAATACGCTGCATCGGTGCCGCTCGAACTCAAAGTACCACACGATTGAGCGCACCGCGCCGGACCGGTGTTACGGCATAGCTGCGTTCCGCATCTGGCGTTTCCCGTCGAACGGATTTATGGCCTTGTCCGGAATGCGATTTAGCTGTTCGGGGCGCATTCGAGGTTGTCGATCGGTCTCGTTGCTGTGACCGGTTAAAGGGGCTGGTGTGACACTCTTCCAAATCTTGATGCTTGCGGTGGCGGGCTTCGCTGCCGGCACCGTCAATGCCGTGGCCGGCGGCGGCACGTTTGCGACGTTCGCGGCGCTCGTCGCTTGCGGCCTGCCGACACTCGACGCCAATGCCACCAGCGCGGTGGCGCTGACGCCGGCGAACCTCGCCAGCGTGGTGGCCTACCGGTCCGAGATTCGCACGCACTTCCGGCGCATGCTGCCGTTCACGCTGATCGGCCTCGCCGGCGGCGCGATCGGCGCACTGCTGCTGATCTGGCTCGGCGACAAGGGTTTCCGCCCGCTGGTGCCATGGCTGCTGCTGTCTGCGACCCTGATGTTCGCCTTCAGCGATCGCATTCGCGAATTGACCAAGCCGCTGGCGCACAAGGGTAACGGCGGCTTGGCGACCCGCGTTGTCGCTTTCATGGTGATGGCGATGGCGACGATCTATGGCGGCTTCTTCGGCGCCGGCATGGGCATCATGATGCTGGCCGCGCTCGCCATCATCGGCAGCGGGAATTATCACGAAGACAACGCGGTCAAGAATGTCGTGGCATTCCTGATCCAGATCGTCTCGGCGGGATTACTGATTGCCGGCGGTCTTGTGCATTGGCCGCAGGCGCTAGTGACGATCGTGGCGTCGGTGATCGGCGGCTATTGGGGCGTCAGCGTTGCGCGCAACGTCCCCGTCAAAGTAATCCGCGCCACCGTTGTCCTGGTCGGCGCGGTGCTCACCGTCATTTTCTTCATCAAGGGCTGATCTTTCGAGTTTGACTCGAGATGCAGCACGAATAGCCAAAACAATCTGAGCGTAGTCTCCGCGTGCGCGGGGACTACGCTTTTTGTACGATTTGCCGCTGCTACTTCTTCCGCAGCATCGCGTCGAGGCTGATCGGGCCGCCGCCGGCGGTCGCGAGATAGAGACACGTGAAGCACAGGGCGATCGCCAGCGTGCCTCCATTCAACAGCGGCAGGAAGACCGGATTTTCGGCCTTGAACATGTGGCCGAGGAAATAGGCAAATGCCATCTGGCCCGAAAGGATGAATGCCACTGGCCGTGTGAACAACCCCACCAGAAGCAGCGCGCCACCGATCAGTTCGATGGTGGCCGCCACGATGATCAGCGGCGGGATGTTGGCGAAGTAAGGAAGCACCGGAAACTTGAAGATCTTCGCGATGCCGTATTGCAGCAGTAGTAGTCCGATGATGAAGCGGAGAAGGCTCAATACCGTCGGTTGCCACCTGGAAAGCGTCTGGTCCATGTTTTACCCCCTGGTTTGCGGAGTTGGTCCGCGCATAGCGTTGGAACGAAAAAACAAAGTGAAGTGCCGCCGCCGTTGTACGCAGGCATAACCCGCGATCAAATCACAAGGCCGTTGTGCATCGGATGTCGCGTCTCCCTTGTTCGCGATCCCATTCAACGAGAGCTAACAGCCGGTCCCCCTGAATATTCCGATTCGTAAGCATTGATTTGACGTCAATGTTCCGTCAAGGCGCAAAAAAGCCGCGACACGCGCGGCTTTTCTTGACGTCAGCTTTGGCGAGGGGCGCTCAGCGCCATTCCACCTTGGCGACCTCATAGGCCTTGGCACCGCCCGGCGCCATCACTTCGACCGAGGAGCCCTTGGTCTTGCCGATCAGTGCACGCGCCAGGGGCGAGGTGATCGAGATGCGGCCGTTCTTGGCATCGGCCTCAGTCTCGCCGACGATCTGCCATACGGCCTTCTTCTCAGTGTCCTCGTCGATCAGCGTTACGGTGGCGCCGAACTTGATAGTGTCGCCGGACAGTTTGGTGACGTCGATGACTTCGGCGCGCGCCAGCTTGTCTTCAAGCTCAGCAATGCGGCCCTCGTTGTGCGACTGTTCTTCCTTGGCGGCGTGGTACTCGGCGTTTTCCGACAGGTCGCCATGCGAGCGCGCCTCCGCAATCAGTTCGATGATGCGCGGCCGATCCACTGATTGGCGTTGCTTCAACTCGACCTCAAGCGCGGCATGACCACCGGGGGTCATCGGAACCTTGTCCACCATTTACCCTCGTCCTTGGATTTCCGTATCGACCGCCGCGGCGGTTTAGGAAATCAGTTGCAAAACGGATTGATTAGCCAAGCCGCGTTACCTAAGTTTCGTCACTCAAGTCGCGGCCATTAATAGGCGCACCTTGAAACGGAACACATCCGCGCACGGTGGGTTCCGTTGTGTTGTTCCGATCCGCAGTCGCCGACCGCGGCCGAAGATCAGCTTCCGGGAAAGTAGCTCTGCAACGTGCGGACCTCAAGGTCCCCGCCCAGATAGGCACGAATGCCCTGTGCGGCCGCCACAGCTCCAGACAGAGTGGTGTAGTACGGCACTTTATGCAAGAGGGCAGCGCGCCGCAGCGAGCGGCTATCGGCCAGCGCCTGCGGGCCTTCGGTGGTGTTGAACACCAGTTGCACCTCGCCATTGGTAATTGCGTCGACAATGTGCGGGCGGCCTTCCAGCACCTTGTTGATCTTCTCGGTCGGTACGCCGTTATCGGACAGATACCGCTGCGTCCCGGACGTCGCGATCACCCGGAAGCCGAGCGACGACAACAGCCGTACCGCTTCAAGAATGCGTGTCTTGTCGTCCTCGCGGACCGAGACGAACACCGTACCCTTGCGCGGCACGCGGGTGCCGCCGCCAAGCTGGCTCTTGGCAAAGGCGACTTCGAAGTTGCGGTCGAGGCCCATCACTTCGCCGGTTGAACGCATCTCCGGGCCGAGCACGGTATCGACGCCGGGGAAACGCGCGAACGGGAAGACCGATTCCTTGACGCCGACATGCTTGAGTTGCTGCGGCTTCAGCTTGAAGTCCGCGAGTTTCTCGCCGGCCATGATCCGCGCGGCGATCTTCGCCACCGGCGTGCCGATCACCTTGGCGACAAACGGCACCGTGCGCGAGGCGCGCGGATTGACTTCCAGCACGTAGATGGTGCCGTCCTTGATGGCGTATTGCACGTTCATCAGGCCGACGACGTCGAGGCCGAGTGCGAGTTCGCGGGTCTGACGTTCGAGCTCGGCGATGGTCGCGGCATCGAGCGAACGCGGCGGCAGCGAACACGCCGAGTCGCCGGAGTGAATGCCGGCTTCCTCGATGTGCTCCATGATGCCGACGACGAAAGTATCCTTGCCGTCGCACAGGCAATCGACGTCGATCTCGATCGCGTCCGACAGATAGCGGTCGAACAGCAGCGGGTTCTTGCCGAGCACGGTGTTGATCTGCCCGGTCTTGTCGTTCGGATAGCGCGCCTTGACGTCGGCGGGCACCAGTTCGGGCAGTGTTTCCAGAAGATAGTCGCCAAGCTGCGTATCGTCGCGAATGATCTGCATCGCGCGGCCGCCGAGTACGTAGGACGGGCGCACCACCAGCGGATAATCGAGATCGGCGGCGACGAGCCGCGCCTGCTCCACCGAATAGGCGATGCCGTTCTTCGGCTGCGTCAGCCGCAGCCGGTCGAGCACGCGCTTGAAACGGTCGCGGTCTTCCGCGAGGTCGATGGCGTCGGGCGAGGTGCCGAGGATCGGCACGTCGGCGGCTTCCAGCGCACGCGCCAGCTTCAGCGGGGTCTGGCCGCCGAACTGCACGATGACGCCGTGCAGCGTGCCGTTGGTTCGCTCCCGGTCGATGATCTCGAGCACGTCTTCCTGCGTCAGCGGCTCGAAATAGAGTCGGTCGGCAGTGTCGTAGTCGGTCGACACCGTTTCCGGGTTGCAGTTGACCATGATGGTTTCATAGCCGGCGTCCGACAGCGCGAAGCAGGCGTGACAGCAGCAATAGTCGAACTCAATGCCCTGGCCGATGCGGTTCGGTCCGCCGCCGAGAATGATGACCTTCTTGCGATCGGATGGCGCGCTTTCGTCGGCGGGGGCGCCCGCGAACGGCGGTTCGTAGCTCGAATACATGTAAGCGGTCGGCGAAGCGAACTCGGCCGCGCAGGTATCGATGCGCTTGTAGACCGGGCGTACGTCGAGCGATTGCCGCAGTGCGCGGATTTCGGCTTCGGTGGTGTTGGCGAGCACCGCGAGGCGCGCATCGGAGAAGCCCATCGCTTTCAGCGTGCGCATGCCGAAGGCGTGCGGCGGCAAGCCGTTGTCCCTGATCTTGCCTTCCATCTCGACGATGCCGCGCAGCTCGGCGAGGAACCACGGATCGATCTTGCAGGACGCGAAGATGTCCTCGTTGCTCCAGCCGAGCCGCATCGCCTGCGCCACCTGCAGGATTCGATTGGGCGTGGGTGTGCCGAGCGCGGCGCGGATAGCGTTTTTGTCGTCGCCCTTGCCGAGGCCGTCGATCTCGATCTCGTCAAGTCCGGTGAGGCCGGTCTCCAGACCGCGCAGTGCCTTTTGCAGCGACTCCTGGAAGGTGCGGCCGATCGCCATCACTTCGCCGACCGATTTCATTGACGTCGTCAGCGTGGTGGAGGCGCCGGGGAATTTCTCGAAGGCGAAGCGCGGCACCTTGGTGACGACATAGTCGATGGTCGGTTCGAATGACGCCGGCGTCGCGCCGCCGGTGATGTCGTTGGCGATTTCGTCCAGCGTGTAGCCGACCGCGAGCTTGGCCGCGACCTTGGCGATGGGGAAACCCGTCGCCTTCGACGCCAGCGCCGAGGAGCGCGACACGCGCGGGTTCATCTCGATCACCACCATACGGCCGTCGGCGGGATTGACGCCGAATTGCACGTTGGAGCCGCCGGTCTCGACGCCGATCTCGCGCAGCACCGCCAGCGAGGCGTCGCGCATGATCTGGTATTCCTTGTCGGTGAGCGTCAGCGCCGGCGCGACGGTGATGGAGTCGCCGGTGTGCACGCCCATCGGATCGAGGTTCTCGATCGAGCAGACGATGATGCAGTTGTCCTTCTTGTCGCGGACGACTTCCATCTCGTACTCTTTCCAGCCGAGCACCGACTCCTCGATCAGCACTTCGTTGGTCGGCGAGGCATCGAGGCCGCGCTCGATGATGTCGAGATATTCTTCCTTGTTGTAGGCGATGCCGCCGCCGGTGCCGCCCATCGTGAACGACGGCCGGATGATCGCGGGCAGGCCGATCTCGGACAGCGCCATCAAGGCTTCGCCGAGTGCCGCTTCCTGATAGCGCTTGCGGCGTTCGTTCTCGCCGAGCACCCATTGCCGCTCGTGCTCCGCCAGCGCTTCGCCGGTGAGCTTGGCTTTTTCCGCGAGATACTTGTCGCGATACTGCTTCTTCAGCGCGGAAGCGTTGGCGAGCCGGGACTTCGGCGTCTCCAGCCCAATTTTGGTCATCGCCTCGCGGAAAAGCTGGCGGTCTTCGGCCTTGTCGATGGCGTCGGCGGTGGCGCCGATCATCTCGACATCGAAATCGTCCAGCGTGCCCTGCCGGCGCAGCGACAGCGCGCAGTTCAGCGCGGTCTGGCCGCCCATGGTTGGCAGCAGCGCGAAGCCGCCGGGAATGACGTGGCGTTCCTTTTCGATGATCTTGCCGACGATCTCCGGGGTGATCGGCTCGATGTAGGTCGCGTCCGCCAATTCCGGATCGGTCATGATGGTGGCCGGATTGGAATTGACCAGCACCACCCGATAGCCTTCCTCCTTCAGCGCCTTCACCGCCTGGGTGCCGGAGTAGTCGAACTCGCAGGCCTGGCCGATGACGATCGGGCCGGCGCCGATGATGAGGATGGTCGAGATATCTGTGCGTTTAGGCATTGCGGCTCACGGGCTGGAAACCAGGCATAAAAAAGGACGCGCGGCGCGCGTCCCTTGAGGTCCGCGATCGCGGGGGCAACCCATCCGGGCAAGACCATGCGATCACTCAGCAATCCAGAGCGCGACAGGACGCAAAACCGCATTCCATGGGTGCTGATGCGCCCAGGACGGTTCCTGCGCGCGAGGTGTGTTTAGACCAGATTGCCTTGGCGGGGAAGGACTTTAACGGCGCCGTCAACCGGCGATTGATTGGAGGCCCAGCCTGGACTCGAACCAGGATAAGGAGCGTTGCACCACCCCCGCGTAGACACTTCCGCCACCGGGCCAACAGCATCTTGGCCGATCACGCCGCCGTGCGCGACGCGAACCTCGGATTAACCCTAATACGCGCGGTAATAGCCGGTGGGGCCTGTGGACAACCGGGAATTCGCTCTAGTCCAGCCGCCGCGCGACGAACGTCATCCGCGCCGCGTTGTGGCCGATGTTCTTCGGCGCGCGTTCGGCGGCAAAGCCGGCGGCCCCCAGTTTCGCGATCATCTCGTCTGCCGTGTAGCGTTGCAGGCCGATCTTGGTTCGCAATTCGCGGTAATCCGATAGGGCGGTGCGGGCCAGTCCGACCAGGGCATCCTTGAGGAAGCCGTGCTTCGCGCCGAATTTCAGCAGCGCCGCGACGTCGCGGGCCATCCCGACCTTGGGATGCAGGATATCGCCGACCACAAGGCGGCCGGTCGGCTTGAGTACCCAGTGCAGAGTATCGAGGGCCCAGTCGAGTTGCTCGGGCGTCATGTATTGGGCCGCCGAATTCATGATCGCGAGGTCGACGGAGGCTTCCTCCATGCCGCGCAATTCATCCAGCGAGCGGACCCGGATGCGGGTGTTGGGCGCGAAGCGGGCGATCAGCCGTCCGCGGACGCCGGGCGCGGGCTCCGCCAGGATCAGCTTGCCGCAGGCCTCGGCAACCTTGGGCGCCGACAGCGCCTCGCCGCAGGCGTAGTCCAGCACCACGGCATCGCGCGACGGAATATAGCCGATGATGTCGGCCGCGATGGTTTCGAAGTGCACATCGCGATGCCGCTTGCTGGCGTAAATCGTGTGGGTCGAATCGTAATAGTCGATCCAGTCTTCCATGAGGGCGGCCAGCTTTGATCAGCGTTCCGAGAGAGGAACCAAGTTCTTACGACGGCGTTGGGACGGGGTCCAAGAGTTTGTTTAGGCCAGCAAGACTTTCGCTTGGGCAGATTAGATTTTCGCTCAGGCGAGAATGCCGCCGTCGACATTCCGATTCTATCAGAGTGGCGGTCGAATGTAGCGACCCGAAAACGCTTCGGCGGCGATTTTCGTTGTGCCATTAGCATGAGAAGGACCCGCGTCGTGACAAAAGCCAAGACCGCATCCGGAAAAGTCGCCGCTGATCTCGATACGCCGACCGATCTGCCGCAGGACGGCGTCGACAAGATTTCAGCCGCGATGAATACCATCCTCGCCGATACGTTCGCACTCTATCTGAAAACCAAGAATTTCCATTGGCATGTGTCGGGCCGTCATTTTCGCGATTATCACCTGCTGCTCGATGAGCAGTCCGAGCAGATTTTCGCTTCCACCGACGAGATCGCCGAGCGGGTGCGCAAGATCGGCGGCACCACGCTGCGCTCGATCGGCCAGATCGCCAAGCTGCAAACGCTCAAGGACAACGACGAGAATTACGTCCCGCCGCGAGAGATGCTGCGCGAACTGATGAACGACAACAAGAAGGTGGTCGCGTCGATGCGCAAGGCGCACGACATCGCCGACAAATACGAGGATGTGGCGACTGCCAGCCTTCTCGAAAACTTCATCGATGCCACCGAACGGCGGACCTGGTTCCTGTTCGAAGCCAGCCGTCAGGAGGGCGGCAACGAAGCGTAGTTTCCCGGCACCACCATTGTCATGCGCGAGCTTGACCCGCCTGCGGGGCCGAAGCCCCTTCGGCGCGGCGTAGGCCCGCGCATCCATCTTTTTTGAGAAATGATGGATTGCCGGATCAAGTCCGGCAATGACGGGTCAGTGTCACTGATCAACCGTTTACTTCCACAACCGCATCAGTGCGCCTTGCATGCCCTGCACCGGATCGGTGACGGGACGCGGCACGTTCGGAATCGTCTTCAGCGCCTTGCGGTGGTTGTCCGGCGTCGGCTTGACGATCTGCATCTTCTCGCCGGGCGGATAGGCACCGACCACGCTGAAATCGTCGCTGGCGGAGAGGCATTGATGGCCGGTGCCGGCCGGCAGGATCACGGCGTCGCCGGCAACGAGTTCAAGCGTTGCGCCATGATCGCCGCCCAGCCGCACCTTGGCGTGGCCGCGGGCGATGCCGAGCGCCTCATGAACGGTCGCGTGATAATGCAGATAATCGAAGATGCCGTTGCGCCACAGGTCGCCCCAGCCGTTGGCGGCGAACAGGTTCTCGAAGACGCGTTCCGGCTCGCTGCCCGTGACATCGACCGCCAGCCGATAGCGCAAGACGGGCAGGCGATTGTTCGGCACCAGCCCGTCATCGTCGAAAACGAATGTCTGCGGTTCGACCAGACCGTGCATGCCGGCCATACGCGATCTCCCGGCTCATTGCGACGCAGGCTTTAACTGCGATCGCGACGGGCCGTTCCATCAACCGGCTTGTGGAGCCTCGAACACCAGGCAGGTCGTGGTGCCGTGCGCCAGCAGGCGGCCCTTGCCGTCGAGCAACTGGCCCTCGGCGGTGCCGACCCGGCGGCCGACATTGAGCGCGCGGCCCTCGGCACGTACTTTGCCGGTGTCGCGCGTGATCGCGCGGATCAGAGAGATCTTAAATTCGAGAGAAGTATAGACGGTGCCGGCCGGCAGCATCGACTGCACCGCGCAGCCCATCGCGGAATCCAGAAGCGTCGCGGCGAAACCGCCATGCACGGTACCGATCGGGTTGTAGTGCTCGGGGCCGGGCACCGCGCGGAAAATCACGTGGCCCTGCTCGGCGCTGCCGCCGACGAGGCCGACCTGCTGCATCATGGTGGCGTGCGGCAATTCGCCGGCGAACATCTTTTGCAGGAAATCGAGCCCGCTCATCGACGCCAACACCTCCGGCGGCGTCAGGCCGAAGGAGATCGGCGGATTGGCTTTGTCATGCATGAGCGTTTTCCTCAGCGTCGTCCCCGCGCAGGCGGGGACCCAGAACCCTCGGTGTTAGTTATCGCAAAGAAACTCGCCTTGATAATAGAGCCGAACCGCTACGGCGTATGGGTCCCCGCCTGCGCGGGGACGACTCTTTTCGTGTTGGAAATCTGCTCACGAAACGAATTCCCGAGCAGGCTCTCGGGACGTCGCTTGACCTACGCCCGCTTCTTCTCGCGCATCAGGTCGGAGAAGCGGCGGAACAGGTAGTGTGAGTCGCGTGGGCCGGGCGAGGCTTCCGGGTGATACTGCACCGAGAATACCGGCTTGTCCTTCAGCGCGATGCCGCAGTTCGACTGGTCGAACAGCGATACGTGGGTCTGCTCGACGTTGTCTGGCAGCGTGGTCTTGTCCACCGCGAAGCCGTGGTTCATCGAGGTGATTTCCACCTTGCCGGTGGTCATGTCCTTGACCGGATGATTGGCGCCATGATGGCCCTGATGCATCTTCACGGTCTTGCCGCCCATGGCGAGGCCGAGCATCTGGTGGCCGAGGCAGATGCCGAAGGTCGGAATGCCGGAATCGACGATTTTCCGGATCACCGGCACCGCGTATTTGCCGGTTTCCGCCGGATCGCCGGGGCCGTTGGACAGGAAGATGCCGTCCGGCTTCAGCGCGAGGATATCTTCTGCCGAGGTGGTGGCGGGCACCACCGTCACCTTGCAGCCTTCGCCGGCGAGCAGGCGCAAGATGTTGCGCTTGATGCCGTAATCAACGGCGACGACGTTGAATTCGGGGTTTTCCTGCCGGCCGAAACCCTGGTCCCACACCCACGGTGTTTCATCCCAGGTGAAGCGCTGGCCGCTCGTGACCATCGGCACGAGGTCCATGCCCTCGAGGCCGGGCCACGCGCGCGCTTCTTTCTTGAGCGCCTCAAGATCGAATTGGCCGTCGCGCGAATGCGCGATCACCGCATTGGGCATGCCCTTGCTGCGGATCAGCGCGGTCAGCGCGCGGGTGTCGATGCCGGAAAGGCCGATGATGCCGCGCGCCTTCAACCATTGGTCGAGATGGCGCGAGGCGCGGTAGTTCGACGGATCGGTGATCGCGGCGCGCAGGATCGCGCCGCGTGCGCCCAGCGTCGCGGCCATGTTCACCGTCTCGATGTCTTCGTCGTTGGTGCCGACGTTGCCGATGTGCGGGAAGGTGAAGGTGATGAGCTGGCCGGCATAGGACGGATCGGTGAGGATCTCCTCATAGCCGGTCATTGCGGTGTTGAAGCAGACCTCGCCGACGGCGTGGCCTTCTGCGCCGAGCCCGAAGCCTTCGAATACCGTGCCGTCGGCAAGAACCAACAGCGCGGTCGGCTTGAGGTCCGGCCAAGCGGGAGAATTTTCTGATGTGGTCATAAAGGGACTACATAGCCCCGCTGTTGCGCCGCGTCAAAGCCGCAGGATGGATTCCGCACCGGTGATTGCGGATATTTGACAACAAGGCACCGGCGGCTAGCCTCGAAGGATCGCGCACCGCGCCGGCGAAGGCGGAATGTCCGAAGGAAGTCAGGGGGATGGGAGCAGAATGAAGGCGGTGGTGGTGGAACAATACGGGCCGGTGGACGGGCAGCGGCTGACTGAAGCGGCGATGCCACAGCCGGGCGAGGGCGAGGTCCGCATCCGCGTCGCGGCGGCCGCCATCGGCTTCGTCGACGGGCTGAAAATCCAGGGCCTGTATCAGACCAAGGACCCGCTGCCTATTATCCCCGGCATGGAGTTTTCCGGCGTCGTCGATGCTCTGGGCGCAGGCCTCACGACGTTGCGGGTGGGGCAGCGTGTGCTCGGGCTCGGCCTGCGCGGCGCGCTGGCGGAATTCGCCGTCTATCCGGCGGCCGACCTGCATGTGGTGCCGGACACCGTCGATCTGGCGCAGGCATCCGGCCTGCTCGCCAACTACACCACGGCGCTTTACGCGCTGAGCGAGACCGCGCAATTGCGCGCCGGCGAGCAATTGCTGGTGCTCGGCGCCTCGGGCGGCACTGGTTCGGCCGCCGTCAGTCTCGGCAAGCTGCTCGGCGCGCGGGTGATCGCCGCCGCCTCGACCGAGGCCAAGCGGCAGTTCGCGCTGTCGCAAGGGGCCGACGCGGTGCTGGACTATACACAGCCGGACTGGCGCGACACCTTGAAGGGCATGACCGGCGGCAAGGGCGTCGACGTGATTTTCGACGGCGTCGGCGGCGAACTCTCGCCGCTGGCGTTTCGCGCGTTGGCGTGGCGCGGCCGCCATCTGGTGGTCGGTTTCGCCGCCGGAAAAATCCCCGCGCTGCCTTTCAACATCGCGCTGCTGAAGGGCGCGTCGCTGATGGGCGTCGATCTGGCGCAGGTCCGCACCCGCGAGCCGGAGATTCACGCGCGTCTGGTGCGGGCGCTGCTCGGCTGGTTTGCCAGCGGTCATTTGAAGCCGCCGGCCGTCGAGGTGTTTCCGTTCGAGGCGTTTCGCGCGGCGTTTGCGGCAATGGCGACGCGCAACGCGATCGGCAAGATGGTGGTGCGGATTGCACCGGATGTCGCGTGATGCAACTTTCGGAGCGATCAACGAGGTTGGGGGGGTGCAAATGCTGAATTCGATGCCGATCCTGCTGGTTCCGGGCCTTGGCGGCTCGCCGCGCATTTACGCGCCGGTGGCTGATGCGCTGTGGCGCTACGGGCCGGTGACTGTCGCCAACCACGTCCGCGACGACAACATGGCGGTGATCGCCCGGCGTATCCTTGCTGAAGCGCCGCCGCGTTTTGCGCTCGCGGGACATTCGATGGGTGGCTACATCGCATTCGAAATCATGCGGCAGGCGCCGGATCGCGTGGCGAAGCTGGCGCTGATCAACACCCAGGCGCGGCCGGATTCCGACGAGGCCAGGGCGCGCCGCCGCGCGCTGATCGCGCGCATCGAGCAGGGCGAGTTTCACGCCGTGCTCGACGATCTGTTCCCCGGCTTCGTGCATCCGTCGCGTCACGGCGACAACGCATTGCGGCAACTGGTGCATGACATGGGCGACGACGTCACCGCGGAAGGTTTCGTCCGCCAGCTCACCGCGATCGTCGCGCGGCCGGATTCGCGCCCGACCTTGGCGAAGATCCATTGCCCGACCCTGGTGCTGACCAGCGATACCGACAACACACTGTCGAATACGCTGTCGAAGGAGATGGCCGACGGCATCAACGGCGCGAAGCTGGTGATCATCCCCGATTGCGGCCACCTGCCGCAGCCGGAGAAGCCGCGCGAAACCGCGGCGGCGCTGGTAGCGTGGCTGCGCGACGATTAGCGCATTTCGGTTGTCTCAAGCGGCCTGCGGGCTTACATCAGCGCCAGACAAGAGGCGGCGTCATGCGCCGCGAGAGGAGATCACATGCTGCGCGATGCCATCAACACGGCCGTCAAGGAGGCCATGAAGGCCAGGAACGAGCGGGCGCTGTCGACGCTGCGCATGGTCAACTCGACCATCAAGAACGCCGACATCGACGCGCGCGGGCAGGGCAAGCCGCCGCTCTCCGACGCCGACCTGCTCAGCCTGTTGCAGAAGATGATCAAGCAGCGGCAGGAATCGGTGGAGCTGTATGACAAGGGCGGCCGCACCGAACTCGCCGCGCAGGAGCGCGAGGAGATCGCCATCATCTCCGCCTATCTGCCCAAGCAAATGTCCGACGACGAGGTGAAAGCCGCCGTCGCCGCGCTCATTGCCGAAACCGGTGCGAGTGGCATCAAGGATATGGGCAAGGTGATCGGCGCGCTGAAAGCCAAATACGCCGGCCAGATGGATTTCGGCAAAGCCAGCGGCGTGGTGAAGGCGGCGCTGACGGGTTAGATCACGTAGAGTCGTCCCCGCGCAGGCGGGAACCCAGACTCCGCAGCCGTCGTGATAAACGACGAGAGCTGATGATCTTCTTTTTCTGCGCTTGCGATCATAACCAAAGCCAGGGGTTATGGGTCCCCGCCTGCGCGGGGACGACGTTGATCGGGTGAATGGGCGCTGAGTTTCCGTCCTTGCGAGCACTCGGATCGGCGCATGCGCCGTCCGAGCACAGGCTCCGCGAAGCAATCCAGAAGCCACAAAGCAAGGGCTGGATTGCTTCGTCGACGGTAATCACCCCGGCAACTTCACACCCAGTCGCTTCAGCGCCGCCAGCATCTTCGCCGGCGGCTCCATCTGGATGGTCGGCGCTGAACCGGTTTCTAGTAGGCTCTTGAGGCTCGACAGAATCGCCGGCCACCCCGCCGCGCCGCCAGAGCGGATGTCTTCGTCGATCGGGCGCTCGCCGGCTTCCGTCATCGTCAGCCGCACCGCGTCGCCGGCTTGCTCGATCTCGTAGGTCACCAGCGTCTGGCCCAGCGCTTCGACAAGGCCCGGCCATCTGACGTTGAACGTCACGCTCAATCGCTTTGGTCGATCGCACGCGAGCACCTCGCCGCCGATGTGCTCGGAGCCGTCGGGGGCGCGCAAAATGAAGCGGCCGCCGATTCGTTCGTCCACCTCGACGGCGAAGCCGGAAAAATACTTTCGGCTGAACTCGGCGGTGGTGAGCGCCTGCCACACCTGCTCCGGCGTAGCGACGATGTAGATCGTGTAGACCGTGTGCGATGTGAAGGTATCGATATCGGTCATGTTGTCACCATTCGACAATGTGGGTTGTCATTGCGTGAAGCGTGAGCGACGAAGTAATCCAGACTCTCGAAGAAGGACTGGATTGCTTCGCGAAGCCCGCACTCGGACGGCACGTGCGTCGATCCGAATACTCGCAATGACGAAGCGTTCGTGAATGCGGGCAGAGCTGCCGCACGAATTAGTTCAGTGGCCGGCTTTCGCGCGCCATCGGCATGGCGCTGCCGGTTTCCAGCATGGTCTTGAGGTTGGACAGCACGGCGGGCCAGCCCGTCGAGATCGCGCTGAGCATCTCCGGATAGGTTTCGTCGTGGGTGACGGTGAGGCGAACCTCGTGTTCCAGCGGATGCAGATCGAAGGTCACGCGCGATACTTTTGAAGCGTCCGACGCCTCGTTAGGATTGGCCCAGGTGAGAACCATGCGACGCGGCGGATCGCTTTCGATCACGGTGCCGACGACATCGACCTTGTTCGCATCGTCGTAGTTCTCGTGGCTCCACGTCGAGCCGGGCTTCCAGTCGGAGCGGTTGCGGTGCCGCCACCAGTATTCCTTTGTCATCTCTGGGTCGATCAAGGCGTTCCAGAGTTTTTCCGGTGTGGTTTGAATGTAGATCACATAGACGAAATCGGGCTTACGCATCACGAGACTCCAATCGTCGTTTGAGGTCGCTGAGCGCGGCGAGCTTGTCGCGCTCGAATTTCCTGATCCACCGTTCGCCGATCTGATGAATCGGCACCGGGTTGAGATAGTGCAGCTTCTCCCGGCCATGCCTGATGGTAGCGACGAGATTGGCCGCCTCCAGAATCGCAAGGTGTTTCGTGACGGCCTGACGTGTCATGTCGAGACCGTCGCACAGTTCGCTCAGGGTCTGGCCGTTCCGGGCGTGAAGCCTGTCCAGCAGCGCGCGCCGCGAAGCGTCCGCCAGTGCTTTGAAGACCTCATCCATAGCGAGGATAATAGGCAACCAAATGGTTGCATGTCAAGTGTGGATTGTTGGACGTGTACGGCCGGACCGCTGTTTGATTACGACGCGATGCGAACGGCGCTGAGAAGCGTCGAACGCAAATCGATGTGATTGAGCGGGGCACGCTTATGCCACCGCGAGTCGTCAACGCGGCGGGCTGATGCTTATTTCGTCCGCGATGAGCGGCTATTGCAGCGGCATTGGCGGCCGGGGCACGCTGCTGTCGCCGGGCGGTGGCGGAAGCCGTGCGGGCGCGGGCGGCGGAATATAAGCTTCGCGTTGCGCGGGGACTTGCGGAGTGATCTGCCGGTGCGATTGTGGTTGTGGCGGCGGAGTGGGTGCAAGGGCGCGCGACGCTACGGGAGTCCGCGAAGCCACGGCCGGTCTTGACGAATGCCGCGCTCGTTGCCGTGACGTCGGCTTTGGTTGCTCGGTGAGCTTGTGGCGTGCCGCCTGCTCGCTGAGTTTCGCGACATCGTTGCTGAGTTGCTGCTGGCCGGCGCGCAATTGCTCGACCGTTTGCTTCAACGACGCAATTTCCTGCGTCATGGTTTCAAGCGACTGGGTTACTTCAGGCGGCAGCGCTGCCTGTGTCGGAGGGGGCTCCGCCGCTGGCGGGGCGGGAGCCGGCGCGGCGGATGTTGCTGTCGCGGGTGGAGTCTCGCTGCCTTCTTGCGTCGGTGCAGGTGGCGGTGCCTCGGCAGTCTGTTGAGGTGCTGCGACTTGTGAGGTCACGTCTTGTGAGGTCACGTCTTTCGGCTCGGCGGCGTTGGCGCTTTGCGTGGGCGCCGGCGCATTGGCGAGAAACTGCGGCAGCAGGGACGAAAATTCCTGCTTCGCCTGATCGCCATAGACATGCCAGGCCATCGTCGCGGCAATGCCTGCGCAAATGGCGAGGAAGACAATTTTCCGACCAGACCGCGCACGCGATGTCAAAATGCGCACGTCGCCGGTGTTGTCATTCAATGGCGTGGCGCGGAGCGGGAGCTCGCTTGCCGACTCCGGCGACGCCGCGGGCGTGACGTCGGGCCCGGACGGATCGCTCGCGTGAGATGTCGACAAGGCGCGTAGCTGCGCCGCTATGGCGTCGTGCGGGTCGGTCTGGTGCAATTGCATCGTCGCTCCGTGGTCATGCGGGTGCGATGCGCGCGAAGAATCCGATCGCTGCGCATGCGGGAGATGGATGCATTTGCGCTTTGACTACAGGAAGGCGGGATGGTGAAAAGGATGAGGCGACGGAACCGCGTCTGAAATGGAACTTCGCCTCATCGTTGAATCTCTCGGACCGCTCGCCGGCGATGATGATCACCGCGTCAGGCAGCGTGTTGCGCTCTTGAAGCAGCACGCCAGCATCAATCCGATGCAGGTTTCAGGCGCTTCCGGAAGAATGCGAGGATCTCGTCACGCGCCGCGAGCGTGGGTTGTCCTGCTTCATCGATCAGGTGAACCGTGACGACGCTATGGGGCGTTTTTACGAACTGCTCGAAGAACGGCGGCATCGGTCCGGTATTCGCGGCGGTGTCGGGCAACACGCGCCCAATGAAGCGGTCGCCGAGCGCGGCCTGATAAGCAGCAAACCGTTCAGCCCGGCAGAATGAATCGCCTGCAAATCGATAGGCAAGGACGGTGAGGTCTTCTCGTTCCAGCCGTGAACGGATCTGCGCCAGTTCCTCGGCGGAGCTCTCGATCCCGCCGGGATTGTCCAACGGCAGGGATGGTTGGGAAACGACCGGGGCCAGCAATACCGGCTCCAGCATCAGGTTCAGCGCGAAGTTGCCGGTGAAGCACATGCCGATGGCGCCGACGCCCGGCCCGCCGCTTTCGTCATGCGCAAGTCGTGCGAGCGCCCGCAACCAGTTGGCCACGGGGCTCGATGCTCCACCGCCGAGTGCGCGGAATTCCGCGCTGACGCATGCGCGCCGAAAAACACCGGCGGCGGTTTCAGCGTCCGGAACGTCGCCATCCTTTCCGAACAGCGAAGGCATGTAGACTCGAAAGCCGGCGTCGCGAACCCAGCGCGCGAAACGCGCGACGTGAGGACTGATGCCGGGCATCTCGGTCATGACGATGACGGCCGGACCCTGGCCCGTCACGTAGACCGGCTTGGCGGTGTCTTCCAGCGTAAGAAGCCGCCGGTCGAAATCGGATAGATCGTCAGGCCTCAGCAGCGCATCGCTCATATCGTTCTCCGAAAAAGTTGCGCAAACGGTATTTCCCGGGCATTGATGTCCACAAGTGTCGAAATCGACATTATTCGGGTCTATTTTGCCATGCCGCTCATCGACGTTCTGGTGCTGGAAGGGGCGTCCCCCGCGAGTGTCGCGATCACCTTCGAAATGATCGACGTCGCCAACGGCATTCGTGCGCGCGCCGGACGGCCGCGCTGCTTCGACGTCAGAATTTCCGGCTCAGGCGCGCGATGGGCCGCGAGTCTCGCAAGATTGCCCGCAAAACCGGTCGCCGCGAAATCGGCGGACGCGGTGGTCGTTCCAGGGCTGGCCTGGACAGATGAGCAACGCGTCCGCGAAGGATTGCAACGGCGCGATGCGGAAACGGCGAGAAAGGCCCTCCGTGCCGCCTTTCGATCCGGAGCCGAAATCGCGAGCTCCTGCTCGGCTGTATTTCTGGTCGCGAGCGCCGGGCTGTTGGACGGCCGCCGCGCAACCACGACATGGTGGCTCGCGCCGCTGTTTCGAAAGCTGTTTCCCGAAGTGATGCTCGACACCGACGGGATGGTGCTGACCGACGGGAGGACCACGACCGCCGGCGCGGCGATGGCTCAACTGGACCTCATGCTCTCGATCATCGCGCGCCATGCCGGCCCCGATCTTGCCGACAGTTGCGCCCGGTTTCTGTTGCTGGATCGCAGGTCGTCGCAGTCGCGTTATATGGCGCTGTCCTTTCTTGCTGCGGCCGACGACCGGATGTCTCGTGCCGAGCGCTGGGCACGGGCGCGATTGCATCGGACCTTCTCGATCTCCGAACTCGCAAAAGCCGTGGGGCTTGGCGCGCGTACCTTTGCGCGCCGATGCGAGCAGGCCACCGGGCTGTCGCCGGTGAGATTCGTCCAGAAGCTGCGCGTCGACAAGGCGGTGGAGCTTCTGGAGACCACACGACTCAGTTTCGACGAGATCGCGGAGAAGGTCGGATATGCGGACCCCTCCACGCTTCGCAAACTGCTGCATCGTGAAGGGACCACCGGCGCGCGGGCCGCGCGCGCCGGCCGCAAGCAGGATAGCCGGCATACAGAGCATCGGCGTTCCGTTTGATATTGGCGGCCGATGATCGCGCGGGCATCTCCGCAACGGAGAGAAGACTTCATCATCGTTCTCGTGCATAGTTGTCGTCATCAAACGCCTTCGGACGACGACTCATGTCCCTGCAACTCTATCTCGCCTTCGTCGCCGCCTGCCTCGTACTCGCCATCGTGCCGGGGCCGATCGTGACATTGCTGGTCGCCAACGGTTTGCGTCACGGCACGCGCGCGGCGCTGATCAACATCGCCGGCGCGCAGGTCGGGCTTGCGATCTCGATCGGTATCGTCGCGGTCGGGTTGACGTCGATGATGGCGACGATGGGCTACTGGTTCGATTGGGTGCGCTTCGCCGGCGCCGCCTATCTGGTGTGGATCGGTCTCAAGATGGTGCGTTCGCCGGGCCTCGACGTGACAAAGGGCGATGCGCCGCCGCCGCCAAAGGGCGGCTTCTTTCTGCAAGGACTGGTGGTGCTGCTCAGCAATCCGAAAATGCTGATCTTCTTCGGCGCGTTCATCCCGCAGTTCGTCGATCTGGAGAAGCCGCACTTTCCGCAAGTGATCCTGCTCGGCGCGACCTTCATGGTGATCGCGGGTGCGACCGATGCGATCTACGCGCTGCTGGCGGGCCGCGCGCGGATGCTGCTCTCCACCAGCCGCACCCGGCTGGTGTCGCGGCTCTCGGGGCTGTGCATGATCGGCGGCGGCGTCTGGCTGGCGCTGACGCGGGCGCGGTAGGTTTCAGATGAGAGCAAGCAACTCGGATTCCAGCTTTCGCAAGATGCGGACAAGCCGCTCCGCCCATTCGCGCTGGCCGCTTGCGTCAATGATGAGATCCTGACGGATTTCGATGCCGGTGTTGATGAGGCCGCGCGCTTCGCCATGCACCGGAATGGTGTAGTCGGTCGTATCACTCACCGCATAAGGCTGGTTATCGCCGATCACCAGCGCTGCCTCGCTGCGCAGTTCGCGCAGCATCGCCTTCGGCAGCCGATGGTCGCGATTGTAGAGCGTGCCGATGTGCCAGGGCCGCGCCACGCCGGCATAGATCGGGGTGAAGCTGTGCAGCGACACCAGAATTGTGGGGCGTTGCGTCTTCGCGCGCTGGTCCAGTGCCTCGGTGATGGCGTGATGATACGGTGCGAAGATGCGCTGCTGCCGTTCGAACGCCGCCTGTTGCGTCAATCCCTGATTGCCGGGGATCGTCGTCGCCTCGCTGATCGGCGGGATCGAACTGGCCGCGGAGAGCGGCCGGTTGCAGTCGATGACGAGCCGCGAATAGCGCTGTGCGATGAGATGCGCGCCGAGCGCATCCGACACCGCTTCGGCAACACTCGCGATGCCGATGTCGTAAGCGATATGGCGTGCACGTTCGCTCTCGTCGATGCCGAGATCGCCGAGCGCGCGCGGGATCATACGGCCATAGTGATCGCAGGTGAGGAAAAACGGCGAGACGCCGTCCGCGTTGCGCACGATGACGGGTGCGGGTTCATCGGCGGCGAGCAAGGGTGTTGACGGTGACGTGAGGTCCAAGACAGTCTCTTGTTCAGGCGGCCTGCTGCGGCAGCAGGGCGGCGGTGTCTTTCACCACGATGGCGAAGCGGTCGGCGAGTTCGGAGAGCGCGGTGCGATGCACGACACTGGCCGGGATCATGCCGCCGAGCGGATCGGGCAGGTCGCGGGTCGCGGTGGCGTTGGCGACCACGGTGGAGCGATACTTCAGGTCGAGCGCGGCGCGCGCGCTGGCACTGACGCACATATGCGTCATGAAGCCGGCGAAAACGATCTCCTTGCGGCTGGTGCTCTGGATCAATTCATGCAGGTCGGTGCCGGCAAACGAATTCGGCAGCGTCTTGCGCAGCACGATCTCGCCGGCGGCGGGGTTCAGTTGCGGCACGATCGCGGCGTAAGGCCCGTCCTCCGCGAACAGCGGCCGCCCGGCGGGCGCGTGCTGCACGATGTGAAACACCGGCATGGCGATCTTGCGCGCCACCGCCAGCAGCAGCGCTGCCTCGCGGATCGCAGCGTCGACGCCGGCTAGCGGCAGGCCGCCCTTCACGTATTCCAACTGCGCGTCGATGATCACCAGCACGGAGGCATTGAGCGGGCTCGGGTTGAGCGGCGCGCCGGCGATCTGCAACAGCGATTTCGGGGCAGGGGCCATGGATTGCTTTCGAAGGCGGGCGAAATTTGCCGGAACTTGGCGGATGAACCTTACATAGGCCCTGTGGATAGCCGGGACAATCCGGCGCGGCTTGGGTCAGCGGTCCGTCGCCCCTATATTGATGGCCGGTTGGCGAAGGTTTATCGGCAAAATGCGTTTCACCCCGCAATTCCTTGAAGAGCTGCGCGCGCGGCTTCCGGTGTCGGAAGTGGTGGGCAAGCGCGTCAAGTTGAAGAAGGCGGGGCGGGAGTGGAAGGGGCTGTCGCCGTTCCAGCAGGAAAAGACGCCGTCCTTCACGGTGAACGACCAGAAGCAATTTTATCACGACTTCTCCACCGGCAAGCACGGCAACATCTTCGATTTCGTCATGGAGACCGAGGGCGTGCCCTTCGTCGAGGCGGTGGAGCGGCTGGCGCAGATGGCCGGTCTGCCGATCCCGGCGGCGACGCCGGATGCGGCGCGCCACGAGCAGCGCCGCAAGTCGCTCTACGACGTCATGGAACTGGCGGCGAAATTCTTCACCGAGAGCCTGGCGGCGCGCGGCGGCGCGAAAGCGCGCGGCTATCTCGCGGATCGCGGATTGACGCCGCAGACGCAATTGCAGTTCCGCCTCGGCTATGCGCCGGGCGAACGCTTCGCGCTGAAGGAATATCTCGGCGCGCAGGGCGTACCGGTCGGCGACATGGTCGAGGCCGGGCTGCTGATCGGCGGCGAGGACATTCCGGTGCCCTACGATCGCTTCCGCGACCGCGTGATGTTTCCGATCACCGATCTGCGTGGGCGGATCATCGCCTTCGGCGGCCGTGCGCTGGAGAAGGATGTTCCGGCCAAGTATCTCAACTCCCCGGAAACGCCGCTGTTTCACAAGGGTTCGAACCTCTACAACGGCGCGGCCGCGCGCAAGGCCGCGCATGACGGCGCGCCGGTGGTGGTGGTCGAAGGTTATGTCGACGTCATCGCCATGGTCGGCGCCGGTTTTCCCGCCGCTGTCGCGCCGCTCGGCACCGCGCTGACCGAGGATCAGCTTGGTCTGCTTTGGAAGATGGTCGACGAGCCGATCCTGTGCTTCGACGGCGACCGCGCCGGGCAGAAGGCGGCATGGCGCGCCGCCGACCTGGCACTGCCGCATCTCGAGCCCGGCAAGAGCCTGCGCTTCGCCACGTTGCCGGAAGGGCAGGACCCGGACGATCTGGCGCGCTCCGGCGGCCGTGGCGCGGTCGAGGAGGTGATCGGCGCGGCGCGCGGCCTCGTCGAGGTGATCTGGTCGCGCGAGGTGATGGGCGGCAACTTTGCCACCCCGGAGCGCCGCGCGGCGCTGGAGGCGCGCATCGGCGAACTGACCAATGGCATCCGCAACGAAGTGGTCCGCCGTTACTACCGGCAGGACCTTGCCGAGCGGCTGCGGCTGGCGTTCGCACCGGCCGGCTTCGGTGGCGGGCGCGGCGGCTATGGAGGCGGTGGACGCGGTTTCGGGCGCGAATCAGGTGGGGCGCGTGCGGGCGGATTTTCGCTCAGTGGAGCCGCGCGGGCCGGCGGGCAGGGCCGTCGTCCACAGGGGAATGGGATAGCCCCCGGGCTGGGTCGCGGCCCCTATCAGGTGGCCAGTCCGCACCTCGCCAACAGCCCGATCATGCGCGGCCAGCGCAGCGTGCTGTCGCGGCGCGAGGCGCTGATCCTGCAATGCCTGCTCAACCACCCCTGGCTGCTGCATGACCGGCTCGAGCAGGTGGCGGCGCTGGAGTTTGCCCACCCGGATGCGCACCGGCTGCGCGCCGGGATCATCGGCTCGTTCGCCGACGACGGCCATGCCGAGGAGCCGGCGGACAGCGCGCGGCTTCGGGCCTGGCTGGAGAAATCTGGATATTCAAAGCAAATTCAATCGGTTGAGAATTCGTTGACGACCCGCAGCGTGTGGGCCGCGGAGCCGGAGGCTGCCGCCGAGGATGTTCTTTCGACGTGGCATCAACTGGTTACCTTGCATCGCAAGGAGCACTCCTTACTTAGGGAATTGAAGGATGCCGAGTTGGCGCTGAGCGAGGCCCAAACCGACGCAAATTTCGCCTGGCTCAAGGACGTCAGCGCCCGGCTGGAATCGGTGGAGGGCACGGAAGCCCTGATCGAGGGGTTCGGCGAATCCTCGGGCCGGGTCCGGACGACGACGTGACGACCGGCGGGGCTTGCGCGGAGGAACCGCGAAAAGACTCGCCAAGACGGGAATTTGGCTGCAAATACAGGGTTAAGCGAGACTTAACGGCTTTGGCGCATGGTCCGGCCAAGGTTCACAATCGGCAAAGCTGATGCGGGGGTGGCGAGAGGTGCGCCGCCTTTTCCGCGTCTGGATAAAAGATTTTGGGGCGGGCGACGTCGCCCCGGCGTGAGCGCGTTTCAGGAGCATTGAATGGCCACCAAGGCAAAGACGCTGCAAGTCAAGGACAAGGAAAAAGACGAGAAGGCGGCGGAGACGCCAGAGAAGGACACCGCTGACGCGCCGTCCCCCTTGCTCGACCTGTCCGATGCGGCGGTCAAGAAGATGATCAAGCAGGCGAAGAAGCGCGGCTTCGTCACTTTCGATCAGCTCAATGAAGTGCTGCCGTCCGATCAGACTTCGCCCGAACAGATCGAAGACATCATGGCGATGCTCTCCGACATGGGCATCAACGTCTCCGAGACCGACGAGGACGCCGAGGAAGAAAACAAGGACGACGACGCCGAGGAGACCGATAACGAACTCGTCGAGGTCACCTCCAAGGCCGTCACCGAAACCAAAAAGTCCGAGCCAGGCGAACGCACCGACGATCCCGTGCGGATGTATCTGCGCGAGATGGGCACCGTCGAGTTGTTGTCGCGCGAAGGCGAAATCGCCATCGCCAAGCGCATCGAGGCCGGCCGCGAAGCGATGATCGCAGGGCTGTGCGAAAGCCCGCTGACCTTCCAGGCCATCATCATCTGGCGCGACGAACTCAACGAAGGCAAGATATTCCTGCGCGACATCATCGACCTGGAAGCGACCTACGCCGGGCCCGACGCCAAGAACAACATGATCGCCGCGCCGAACGGCAACGGCGAAGGCGAGGGTGAAGCCTCGGCCGCAGCACCGGCGCATGTCGCGCCGCCCGCCGCACCACCGTCGCCGACCCCGTTCCGTCCCGCGCCCGCCGCTCCTGCTGGTGGCAGCGAAGGCGGCGCGGATGCCGGCGGCGAAGGCGACATGGACGACGACGAGTTCGAGAACCAGATGTCGCTCGCCGCCATCGAGGCCGAACTGAAGCCGAAGGTGGTCGAGATCTTCGACAAGATCGCCGACGCCTCGAAGAAGCTGCGCAAGCTGCAGGAGCAGGACATCTCCAACCAGCTTCAGAACGAAACGCTCTCGCCGTCGCAGGAGCGCAAATACAAAAAGCTGAAGGACGACATCATCGTCGAGGTGAAGTCGCTGCGGCTCAATCAGGCGCGTATCGATTCACTGGTCGAGCAGCTTTACGACATCAACAAGCGCCTCGTCTCGTTCGAGGGCCGCCTGCTGCGGCTCGGCGACAGTCACGGCGTCGCGCGCGAGGATTTCCTGCGCAATTATCAGGGCTCCGAGCTTGATCCGCGCTGGCTCAACCGTGTGTCGAAGCTCTCCGCCAAGGGCTGGAAGAATTTCGTCCATCACGAGAAGGATCGCATCAAGGAACTGCGCAGCGAGATTCAACAACTCGCGGCGCTGACCGGGCTCGAGATCGGCGAATTCCGCAAGATCGTGCATTCGGTGCAGAAGGGCGAGCGCGAAGCGCGGCAGGCCAAGAAGGAAATGGTCGAGGCCAACCTGCGTCTCGTCATCTCCATCGCCAAGAAGTACACCAATCGCGGCCTGCAATTCCTCGACCTGATTCAGGAAGGCAACATCGGCCTGATGAAGGCGGTCGATAAATTCGAATACCGCCGCGGCTACAAGTTCTCGACCTACGCGACGTGGTGGATCCGGCAGGCGATCACGCGCTCGATCGCGGATCAGGCGCGCACCATCCGCATTCCGGTGCACATGATTGAGACCATCAACAAGATCGTGCGCACCTCGCGCCAGATGCTCAATGAGATCGGCCGCGAGCCGACGCCGGAAGAACTGGCGGAAAAGCTCGGCATGCCGCTGGAGAAGGTTCGGAAAGTTCTCAAGATCGCCAAGGAGCCGCTGTCGCTGGAAACCCCGGTGGGCGACGAGGAAGATTCGCACCTCGGCGATTTCATCGAGGACAAGAACGCGGTGCTGCCGATCGACGCCGCGATCCAGTCCAACCTGCGCGAAACCACGACACGCGTTCTCGCCTCGCTGACGCCGCGCGAGGAGCGCGTGCTGCGCATGCGCTTCGGCATCGGCATGAACACCGACCACACGCTGGAAGAAGTCGGCCAGCAGTTCTCGGTGACGCGCGAACGCATCCGCCAGATCGAAGCCAAGGCATTGCGCAAGCTGAAGCACCCGAGCCGTTCGCGGAAGCTGCGGTCGTTCCTCGATAACTAGATCTATGGATCGTCATTGCCGGACTTGATCCGGTGATCCATCAAAATAAAGCGGCGGCCCGCAACGGCCGCCGTTTTCATTTGAGCCGGTTTCGTTTGGATCGCACCAACCACTCGTCATGGCCGGGCTCGTCCCGGCCATGACGGATGTGGGAGGTCACCCAAGAAGCTTCTGCTGCTTCTGACCGCGTCGCAGGAACGTCGTTCGGCTGGCTTCTTCTTCCTGGAGCCTCATCTTGGCTCTCATCAGGTCCTTCCAGCCAAGATATCCGACAAGCGTTTGGTCGTGACGCGAAACAACCGGCAGGTGCGCGACATTCGCTTCCGTCAACCGGTCCGCGACGCCCTCGAGGTATTCGTCGGGATAGGCGATCCGGGGACGGCTGGATGACAGAAGCTCGGCAAGACGTGTGTTGCGATGCTTTCCCGCGCGCCGCAGGCGGATCACCAAAGGCGGATCGACGATGCCGAGCACCTTGCCATGGCCATCGATGACGGGAAAACTCGGATGCCGGCGCTCCGGCGCCATCAGGAAGCGCGCCGCCTCATGCAGCGTCATGGACGCCGGAACGGTTTCCACATTTCTCGTCATCACGTTCGAAACCTGAGTCAGCGCGAAGGGATCGATCCGGTATTCACGCGCGATATGATGGCCGCGCCGCGCGATCTTCTCGGTGAGGATCGAGCGTTTCATGAGCAGGACCGTCACCGTGTGGGCGGTCACGCAGGCGGCCATCAGCGGCACGAGGACGTGCGTGTTGCCCGTCAGCTCGACGGCAAAGAAGGTGGCGGTCAGCGGCGCGCGCATCGTGCCGCCCATGGTTGCGGCCATCGCGATCAGCGGCCAGAAACCGGGTGAGGCTTCGGGCAGGATTCCGGAGAGCACGGCGCCCATTGCGCCACCCATGATCAGGAGCGGCGCCAGCACGCCGCCGGACGTCCCCGATCCCAGCGCGACGGCCCAGATGATCGCCTTGACGAGAAGGAGCACGATCGCGGCCTTCGCGACGATCTGCCCCTCGAGCATGTGCGCGATGTTGTGATAGCCGACGCCGAGGGCGTTCGGTTCGATCAGGCCGCCGATGCCGATGACGACGCCGCCGATCATCGGCCACCACATCCAGTGGATCGGCAGTTTGAGAAAGCCGTCCTCGCACGCATAGACCAGTTGTGTGAGCGCGCTCGACAAAAGCGCGGCGGCGATGCCGATCACAACCCAGCCGCCGAGGCCGAGCGCCGTGATGTTGGCTTCGCCATGGAACGGAAACAGCGGCGACGGCATGTGCAGTGCGGTGCGCGCGACCTCCGCGACGATGGCGGCGATCGCGACGGGAATGAAGCTTCGCGGGCTCCACTCGAACAGCAGCAGCTCGACGGCCAGCATGATGGCCGCAATCGGCGTGCCGAACACCGTGGTCATGCCGGCGGCCGCGCCCGCGACCAGCAATGTCTTGCGCTCGGTGTCGCTCACCGGCAGCGCCTGCGCGATCAGCGAGCCGATCGCGCCGCCGGTCATGATGATCGGGCCTTCCGCGCCGAACGGCCCGCCGGTGCCGATCGCGATCGCCGACGACAGCGGTTTCAGCACGGCCACCTTGGCGTCGAGCCGCGAACGGCCGAGCAGGATGGCTTCGATCGCCTCCGGAATGCCATGGCCGCGAATCTTCTCGCTGCCGAACCGCGCCATCAGACCGATGATGAGCGCGCCGGCGACGGGAATGAAAACCGTCGCGACGCTGAGATGGGCCGCCGTCAGATCCGCCTCCGCGAACGAAAAGCGCCTGAAATAGGCGACATTCGTCACAAGCCGGATCAAATCGAGCAGCGCGATGCCGGCCAGCACGCTGGCGATGGCGACGACGACGGCAACGGCTCCGATGACAAGCACGCGCGGGCTGGTGGTGAAATCGCCAAGGCGTTGATCGTAAAGGCGGCGGTGATCGTCATGGCGGGATGCCATCGCGGAGTCCTGTGTTGTCATGATGAAGGTGCGGGTTTGCGCTGCCGGGCGATCGTATCGCATTACGATATAAATAAAGTCAAGCAATCCGTTGGGCAATATGGAAGAACAGGGTCGGAAGGAGCACGCGAATTGGCACGATCCAGATTGTCCCAGGCGGACTACACCGCCCTTGCCGAGTTTCGCTTTCTCATCCGCTGCTTTCTGGAATTCAGCGAAGACGAAGCGAAACGACACGGCCTGACGCCGCGGCATCATCAAGCGCTTCTCGTGATCAAGGGCTACAAGGGCGGACGCCCGATCACGGTCGGTGATCTGGCCGACCGGTTGAGGCTTCGTCACAACACGGCGGTCGAGCTTGCCAATCGCCTGGCCGAAGCCGGTCTCGTCGAGCGCCTCCAGGACGACACGGACCAGCGGCGCGTGCTGCTTCGTCTGACGGCAACAGCCGAGCGGCATCTTGCCGAACTGTCCGGCGCGCATCTCGACGAGTTGTCGCGGATCAAGCCTTTGCTGGAACAGGTTCTTCAACGCTATGCGTGACGGCTGGCGAACCTGCGGCCGCCGGCATGTGTTCGCAGCGCCGCGCGGGTGTAAGCGTGATCGTAAATATCGGAAGGCGTCACCCTGAGGTGCCATTGCGCAGCAATGGCCTCGAAGGGTGGTTATGGTCATCCTTCGAGGCTCGCGGCTTTGCCGCGCGCACCTCAGGATGACGGTCGCACCTTGCCTCAGTCCATCAACTCGCCCGGCGGATGGCGTGGGTCGTAGGCGCGCGGGCGGTTGTTCTCCGCGACCTTCCAGAACGGCCAGACGAAACCGATACCGGCGGCGAGTACGCCGAGCACGCGCCAGTCGCGCACGATGAACAGCAGCACCAGCGGTGTGCCGATGAAGAACAGCGCGGCGATGAAGAGGATCGCCACCATGCCGGTGTGGCGGTTTTCCGAAAAACCGGCGGTGAAGCGGATGGTGCCTTGCGGCGCGGCTGCGAGACGCTTGTGCAGCGCGCGGACGAAATCGCGATAGGGCGGCGTGCGGTCGTGATCGACCTGGCCGGAGGGTCCGGCGTCGGTGATGGTGAGCGTGCGCCCGTCGCGAAAACGGATCAGGCAAGCGTTGACGACGTTCTTGCCGTCGGAGCCGGACGACATGTTGACGGCGGCGATGTCGGTCCAGAGCTGCCGCCCCGCTTCCCCCGCCTCGTTGCGCCAGATAATCGCGGAGGCCCGCCCGGCATCGAACAGCGTCACGCCATGGTTCGGATTGCGCCAGAAGAATCGCTTGCCGTTCTGCAAGTAATACAGGTCATAGGCCGTCGAGGCCGTGGCAGGCGCGGGATCGGTCATGCGGGGAGATTAGCGGATTTTAGAGAAGCTAGGTTAGTGGCTTTCGCGAAGCAAGAATGCATCAGTAGATCGACGCGAATGGCACGTGTTCCATCGAAACAAATAATGGCGGGCTAAAAGATTCTGCCACTATTACTATCTCGATCTATATCTCCGCTAACTCATCGAGCAATTGCTTTGACCTTTTAAGTCTGACATCATTCACTTTATTAGCTTTACGTCGGTGTGTTTCCGCCCAAGGGTCGGAACCAAAACCGTTATGTTCAAGAAAATCAGCGGTTGCTGCAAGTTCTATTTCAACAGCAGAATATTTTTTTAAGACACTAAGGACGCGATGGCGGTAAATATCCCTTTCGTCGCTATTAGCTTCGTGTGATCTGCTGTAAAATACCGCGAAGCTCATTCCATCTTGCGTTTTTTTCCAATCGACATCGATCAATTGAAGTGCTTTTGCGTCATCTGCGCAGTTGGCAAGTTCTTCGCTATACGGACCGAACCGATGATAGTTGAAATCGAAGCCAAACCCTGCTCCTTTGGCTTCGAGAAAATAAGCACTTTTCTGTAACCGGGTTTTGCCTACGAGCTCCCCGCCGTTTAATTGGATAATGTGCGCGACGCTGCTAGCATTCACCATCACAATCCCTCCACTAGTGAAAGAACTTTCCGTTTCGTAGCATTGTCCCGAACGTAAACGCGAAAAAGCGACCTTTCTTCGAGGGCTTTCACAACATCCGAACAGTCGCGAAGGTCCTCAAAACTGGTTCCGTCCGAACGTCTAATCAAAACCTTTTTTAGCACGTCGGGAGTATCTAAACCTTTACGCTGATAAGGGTTTCTCTTGGCCGTATCGCTGAATACGTCGATTGGCTCGCATTCGCCGGCCTTCTGCATATCGGCTAGCCGCATTTTGAATTGTGCAACGGCTGCTTCGCCCTTGTTCTGCAAAAGTGCTCCAACATCCACGACCTTATAGAGACGTCTGCAAGCCAACCTCATAGCGAGGTAGCTTATGGTCTTGTCCTTCGCTTTACTCAAATCGCTCAAGCATCCCCAGATTGAGGTGTCATCGAGCCACAAATAGTCTGAGAGGCCGCCACTCTTAATGAATGCGTAAACTGGATGACTGCTGTTCATACCGGTGAGGTCACCGTCGCCGTTACGGACCAATTCTGCAATTCGCTTAAGCATTGCTGTCAGCATTTTTTCCGCACCGCGTGTGGTCTTGTGAAAGTAGACAGTGAAATATAGATGGAACAAACCAAGAACATAAGCCTCTGCAGCTTGCAAGGCTTTTCTTCCTAAAATGAGGGCGCCGACCTCACCAATTACCTCATCATCTTGAGTGAGTGGGACTGATCCGACCTCCAAATTTGCGAGCAGCCACGAGAAGTCAAAACCACCGTGCAACACGCCGGCCATCATGCGATCGCGACGAAGGTAATCCAAACGATCTGCGTCGAACTGGCTTGAAACGATCGATGCATAAATATCTGCTGGTGTGTCAGCTATGATCAGATCCGCGACTTCTTTGCTGAAGCCATTTCGATAACTTTCGAGTACGCGATTGACACCCGTTTTCCCGCTTACAATTTCGGCAGTCCATTCTTCGTGATGTTTGTCTTCGGAGAAGGCGCTTGCTGCAGCTTCGAATGCATGACTGAAAGGGCCATGGCCGACATCATGGACCAAAGCGGCGGCCATCGCGACATGTGCTCTGTCCTCGTTATAGTTTTCTCCTAGTTGATGCTTGATTCGTTCAGCGAGTTGTCGAGCCGTGTGAAAAACGCCAACGCTATGAGCGAATCGCGTGTGTGAAGCACCAGGAAAAACCAATTCCGAGAACCCGAGCTGCTTAATCCTCCGGAGACGTTGAAACTCGGGAAGTTCCAATAGCTTCCATGCCATTTGCTCAAACTTGCCAGTCCCAAATGGGATGAGATCGTGAACAGGATCTCTAATTCGCCGCGCCTTAGACATTCGCCCCCCAACGAATCAATGAACACAACCTAGAATTGTTTCCTATGTGGCACCAGCCAACTTTAGAGAGGCCGAACCTTGACTGATCTCCAAAATAAGATTATATTCCTATTCATCCCGTCTCGATGAGAGGGGCGTTTCGCGATCGTCACGGTTCGCGGGGCGGGATGCGGTGGACGCGGCAGCGTCGGGCCGGAACGAAGGTCGCAGGGCGCAAGCCCGGAGGGCGAGCGCGCGCCTTGTACAAAGGGTGCGCTCAAGGGCCGGAGGCGCGTGAGGGATTTTCGTTGCGGCGGACGACGACGCTGCGCGGTGCGAACCGGGGCGGAGATGTGCCCCACCGACACCGCCTTAGCGCGCCGGCCCAAGTCGTGTGGTCCTGCGAAATCCGGACTGCTCTTCGCGCGCCTGCAACCGCAGGCCCGAAGTACCGCGGAGACGACGGCGTCAGGTTTCGACCGTTGCCGGGGAGAGCAC